>Ga0172382_10000946_pt1 | contig 53886 bp, 51 predicted proteins | sample Leawel138RmetaG_FD_122245 | JGI IMG/M metagenome (GOLD analysis project Ga0172382, IMG submission 122245) | Leachate microbial communities from a municipal landfill in Southern Ontario, Canada - Leachate well 138R metaG | ecosystem: Engineered > Solid waste > Landfill > Unclassified | place... | reverse complement strand
GGCCGGCCGTTCCCGCCAACTGGGCCGCAACGACAAAGGGGGGGGGGGATACCGAATGACCCGTAGACTGCCCGCGGCGCTGCTCGCCGCCGCCTTCGCCGTCAGCGCCGCCGCGGCCGGCGCCGCGACGCCGGATCCGAAGATGGGCGACGGCGGGGTCTCCGACTTCTACGTCTGGAACGAGTCGCTGCCCGCGGGGCCCGGCAAGATGCTGCGCACCGAGCCGCTGCCCGAGAAGCTCGTGCTGGCCAACGCCGGCCAGGGGCTGCGCATCCTCTACACCAGCACCGACGGGCTGGACGGCCAGAGCCCGGTCTACGTCTCCGGCGCCCTCTTCCTGCCCAAGGGTGAGGCCCCGGAGGGCGGCTGGCCGCTGCTGGCCTGGGCCCACGGCACGGTCGGGGTGGCCGACGTCTGCGCCCCCTCCTGGGCCGGGCGCAGCGAGCGCGACGTGACCTACCTCAACCACTGGCTGGAGCAGGGCTACGCGGTGGTGGCCTCGGACTACCAGGGCCTGGGCGCGCCCGGCGGCCACCCCTACCTCGCCACCCGGCCGGCGGCCTACAGCGTGCTGGACTCCATCCGCGCCGTGCAGGGTGCGGACCTGAACCTGTCGAAGCAGGTGGTGCTGATCGGCCAGTCGCAGGGGGGCGGCGCGGCCTTCGCCACGGCGGCCTACGCCACGGCGTACGCGCCCGACCTCGACATCCGCGGCACGGTGGCGACCGGCACCCCCCACTTCTCGCCCGAGGTGCAGGCCCAGACGCTGGCCACCCGGCCGCGCGACGAGGTGCAGCCCACCTTCGGCTACACGCTGCTGATGCTCTATCTCGTCAAGCAGACCGATCCGTCGTTCCGCTTCGAGGACTATCTGACCGAACCGGCCATGCGGACGATCGGGGTCGGCGCCTCGCAGTGCATCGGCAAGGTGTTCGAGAGCACCATGGCCGAGCGTCTGAGCCTCAACACGGCCTTCAAGGTCGACCCGACGCCGCTGCTGACCCGGGTCTACGGCCTGATGAGCTATCCGACGGTCAAGATAGATCACCCGGTGTTCATGGGCACGGGCGGGCAGGACCGCGACGTGCCGCCGCCGATGCAGGAGGCCCTGGTGCGCGACGCCTGCGCGGCCGGCACGCGCGTGGAATGGCGGCTCTATCCTGAGCTCGACCACTCCGGGGCGGTGAACGGCTCGCGGCAGGACTCCACGCCCTTCGTCAGCCGCGCCTTCGCCGGCGAGACGATCGACGGCAACTGCGCCCAGCCCGCGGGCTGAACGCTCAGCCCACCTGGCGCAGCCCGGCGGCGCGGCCGGGCGGCGCCGTCAGGGCCTGCACGAAGCTGTCGCGCCAGGCGGCGACGTCCTGGGTGCGCACGCCGTCCATCAGGCTCTCCCAGCGTCGGATGCGTTCCTGCCGGGGCATGGCCAGGCCGCGCTTTATGGCCTCGGCCACGTCCTCGCGGCTGAACGGGTTGACGATCAGCGCCTCCTTCATCTGCTCGGCGGCGCCGGCGAACTCGGAGAGGATCAGCACGCCCGGATCGCTCGGGTCCTGGGCGGCGACATACTCCTTGGCCACCAGGTTCATGCCGTCGCGCAGCGGGGTGACCAGGCCGATGTGGGCCGAACGGTAGACCCCGGCCAGCTCGTCGCGCCGGTAGGGCCGGTTGACATAGCGGATCGGCACCCAGTCGACGGTGGCGAACTCGCCGTTGATGCGGCCGGAGACGGTGTCCAGCTTGGCGCGGATCTCCTGATAGGCGTCGACCTCCGCCCGCGTCGAGGTGGCGATCTGGAGCAGGAACAGCTTCTCGTGCTGGTCGGGGTTGTCGGCCAGGAACTGCTCGTAGGCCAGGAACCGCTCCTCCAGACCCTTGGAATAGTCCAGCCGGTCGACGCCCAGGATCATCCGCCGGCCGGCCTGGCTCTCGCGCATCTGCGCGAACACCTCGCGGGCCGGCTCGCTCTCCACGGCGGCGACGAACTCGGGGGTGTCGATGCCGATCGGGAAGGCGCCCACCCGAACGCGCCGACCGAAGGCCTCCACAGCGCCGTCCTCGTGCAGCTCGCCGCCGGCGCTGTGCACCGCATAGTCGGTGAAGGCGTCGCGGTGGTCGACGGTCTGGAAGCCCAGCAGATCGTAGTGGAAGAGGGCCTCGGCGAGCTCGGCGTGGCCCGGCAGGGTAGTGAACACCCGCCTGGCGGGCCAGTGGATGTGCAGGAAGAAGCCGATGCGGTTCTTCACCCCGCGCTTGCGCAGCTCCCTCGCCAGCATCAGCAGGTGGTAGTCCTGAACCCAGATGACGTCTTCCGGCTCGACCAGCGGCAGGACTGTCTGGGCGAAGCGCTCGTTGACCCGCTCGTAGCCGGCGCTGAACGAGCGCTCGTAGGCGGCCAGGTCCATCCGGTAGTGGAACAGCGGCCACAGCGTCTTGTTGGCGTAGCCGTTGTAGTATTCCTGGCGGTCCTGCTCCTCGAGGTCGATCAGGGCCACCGTCACGCCGCCGATGCGCTTCACCGAGAGCTGCCCGCTGAACGGCTCCGAGGTCTCGCCGCTCCAGCCGAACCACACGCCGTTGGAATCCCGCAGGGCCGCGGCCATCGCCATGGCCAGCCCCCCTGCGCTGCCCTGACCGATCTCGGCGGGCGGATTCACGCGGTTGGAGATGACGATAAGTCGGGACACGAGACCTCTAAGGTTATGTCTCAGACTTGTCCCGCAGAGCCGGGCCAAATCCGAACGGCTATCCCCCAGGAAAGGGGCTAGATATGGCGCTCGCCGATGTCCACCAACCGCGTCTCTTCGGGCTACACTTCATCGTGAGCTCGGGATTTCGCGCGACTTCAGCGGGCCCCGCCAACCGGTGTCGATCAATACTCAGGCATCACCTTCGCGGATTCGCCGGCCGCCGACGCCACTCCGACGTAACAGTCAAACGATTGTTCGGATGCGGCCTTCCGCGCCGCGGCCCGCTGGGCTAGCGTCCGCGGCCGAAGCGAAACCAGCGGAGAGACGCGATGAAGGCTGTGCTGAGCAAGGCGGTCGGGGGCCCCGAGACGCTGGAACTGGGCGAGCTGCCCTCTCCGGAAGCCAAGCCGGGCCACGCGGTGATCAGCGTGAAGGCCTGCGGCGTCAACTTCCCCGACGTGCTGATCATCGAGGACAAGTACCAGTACAAGCCGCAGCGGCCGTTCTCGCCGGGCGGCGAGGTGGCCGGCATTGTCAAGGCGGTCGGCGAGGGCGTCACCAACGTCAAGGTCGGCGACCGGGTGCTGGGCAACACCGGCTGGGGCGGCATGGCCGAGCAGATCGCCCTGCCGGCGGCCAAGCTGATCCACATCCCGGACAACATGCCCTGGGACGAGGCGGCCGCCTTCATCATGACCTACGGCACCTCGCACTACGCCCTGAAGCGGCGTGGCCACCTGAAGCCCGGCCAGACGCTGCTGGTGCTGGGGGCGGCCGGCGGCGTGGGCCTCGCCGCCGTCGAGCTCGGCAAGGCGATGGGCGCGCGGGTGATCGCCGCCTGCTCCACCCAGGAGAAGGTCGACCTCGCCAAGTCGCGCGGCGCCGACGACGGCGTGGTCTACGGCCGCGGGCCGTTCGACCGCGAGGGCCAGAAAAAGCTCGCCGAGCTGTTCAAGACCGCCTGCGGGCCGAACGGCGCCAACGTGATCTACGACGCGGTCGGCGGCGACTACGCCGAGCCGGCCTTCCGCTCGATCGCCTGGGAGGGCCGCTACCTGGTGATCGGCTTCGCGGCCGGGGACATTCCGCGCCTGCCGCTGAACCTGCCGCTGCTGAAAGGTGCGGACATCGTCGGCGTCTTCTGGGGCGCCTTCACCAACGCCGAGCCGGACAACTACCGGATCGACGTCGAGGAGCTGCTGGAGCTCTACAAGCAGGGCAAGATCCGGCCGCACGTTTCCGAGACCTTCCCGCTGGAAAAGGCGGCCGACGCCATCACTCACCTGGCCAGCCGCAAGGCCATGGGCAAGGTCGTGGTGACCATCGACTGACGCTATCGACGGACGCCCCGCCGCCCGTTACTGAACACCGCTAACCAACAAGAGAAGCGGGAGAGAAACGGGATGGCGGGTCGTCTGGAGGGCAAGGTCGCGGTCATCACCGGCGCGGCCTCGGGCATCGGCCTGGGCACGGTGGAGCTGTTCGTCGCCGAGGGCTGCAAGGTCGTCGCCGCCGACATCCAGGACGAGAAGGGCCGCGCGCTCGAGCAGCGGTTCGGCGAAAAGGTCGTCTACGCCCGTTGCGACGTGACCGACGAGGCGCAGATCGCCGCCGCGGTCGGCCGCGCCAAGAGCGAGTTCGGCGGGCTCGACATCCTGTTCAACAACGCCGGCATCAGCGACGCCATGCGCCAGATCTCCGAGATCGAGGCGGACCGCTGGGACTGGATCTTCCAGGTGCTGGTGCGGGGCCCGGCGCTCGGCATGAAGCACGCCGTGCCGCTGATGCTGGAGCGCGGCGGCGGGGCGATCATCAACACCGCTTCGATCGCCGGCATGCAGGCCGGCTGGGGCCCGATCGCCTATTCCTCGGCCAAGGCCGCGGTGCTGCACATGAGCAAGGTGGCCGCCGCGCAGCTCTCGCCGCAGAAGATCCGCGTGAACGCCATCTGCCCCGGTCTGATCGCCACCTCCATCTTCGGCGCCTCGATGGGCCTGCCGCGTGAGGTCGCCGACCAGATGGCCGCCCGGGCGGCCGAGTTCGGCGCCACCGTGCAGCCGGTGCCCAAGGCCGGCCTGCCGTCCGATATCGCCGAGGCCGCGCTCTACCTCGCCTCCGACGTCGGCGCCTTCGTCTCGGGGACCCACATCGTCGTCGACGGCGGCATCACCGTCGGCAGCCGCCACGCCTGGGACCCGGACCAGCCCTCGCCCTTCACCCTCATGCTGGGGCTGGAGACGACGCCCCAACAGGCCTCGTGAGCGCCGAGTCCGCCTTCGCCGCGAAGCTGACGCCCAACGTACACGGCGCGCTGTGGATGGTGGCCTCGGCGCTCGGCTTCACGGCGATGACCACGCTGATCAAGTACCTCGGCGACGACTATTCGGCGCCGCTGCAGACCTTCTACCGTCAGGTGGCGGGCTTCGTGGTGCTGCTGCCGATCATCATCCAGCGCCGCGGCGCGGCCTTCGCCACCACCCGGCCGGGGATCCTGATCTTCCGCGCCTCCGCCGGCACGCTGGGGATGATCCTGTCCTTCTACGCCTTCCAGAAGATGCCGCTGGCCGACGCCAACGCGCTGTCCTTCACCCGCACCCTGTGGATGGTGCCGCTGGCCGCCTTCGTGGTGCGCGAGACGGTGGGGCCGTTGCGGGTCGCGGCGGCGGTCGTCGGCTTCCTGGGCGTTTTGGTGATGATCCGCCCCGGCGCGGGCGGGAGCTTCGAGGTCGGGCTGCCGGCCATGGCCATGCTGGCCTCGTCCTTCCTGTTCGCCCTGACGATCACCGGCATGAAGGTGCTGACGAGAGATCACAGCCCGATGGTGCTGCTGGTCTGGTCGGCGACGCTGGGGCTGATCTTCGCCCTGCCGGGGGCGTTCATCGAGTGGCGCTGGCCAGAGCCGGTGGACTTGGTGCTGCTCTGCGCCATGGGGGTGATCGGGACCATCACCCAGGGCTGCTACATCAAGGGCATGCAGATCGGCGATGCGGCCGCCATGGCGCCCATCGACTACATCCGCCTGGTGTTCACCGCCGCCGCCGGCTTCCTTCTGTTCGGCGAGGTGCCAGGGGTCTGGACCCTGGTCGGGGCCGGTATCGTGGTCGCCTCGACCCTGTTCATCACCTGGCGCGAGCACCGGCTGGCGCAGGCGGCCAAGCGGCTGGGCGACGAGAGCTAACCGCTCACTTCTCCTCGGCGAGCCGGTTCAGGAAGGCGCGCGCAGCCTCGCGGTGGCGGCTCTTCACGTTCGTGCCCACAAGCGCCATCAGGGCGGCGATCACCGCCGCGTCGTCGGTGTAGCCGATCACCGCCAGGACATCGGGAATGGCGTCGGCCGGCAGCACGAAATAGGCCAGACCCGCCAGCATCATCCCCTTGGCGGTGGCCGGCGTCTGCGGGTCGCGCGCGCAGAACCACAGGCTGACCACGTCCGAGGCGAAGGGGATGCGGGCCGCCACCTTGCGGATCTTCGGCCAGAAGCCGTGGCGCACCCGCTGCTCGTTCACCCGCACGACCGCCGGGACCAGGGCCCGCGAGGGATCGATCGGCCCGCGCGGATCGAAATCGCTCGCCTTGACGTCGGGTGACGCTTTTGATGCGCTGCTCATGGGGCTAAGCCTTGCCGCCTCCTCTACTTTATCTAAACGCAATCGGGAGCAGGGCGTCCATGCAACTCAACGGATCCGTCGCCGCGGTCGTCACCGGCGGGGCCTCGGGCCTCGGCGAAGCCACCGTCCGCGCGCTGGCCGCGCACGGCGTGAAGGTGGCCATCTTCGACATGAACGAGCAAAAGGGCGAAGCCGTGGCCAAGGAGGTCGGCGGCGTCTTCTGCAAGGTCAACGTCACCAAGGACGAAGAGGTCGAAGCGGCCTTCGCCAAGGCCCGCGAGGCGCACGGCCAGGAGCGCATCCTGATCAACTGCGCCGGCACCGGCTTCGCGGCCAAGACCGCCACCCGCGACAAGACTACGGGCGAGGTCAAGGCTCACCCGATGCAGATCTTCGAGACCATCATCCAGATCAACCTGATCGGCACCTTCCGCTGCATCGCCAAGTCGGCCGCCGGGATGCTGACCCTGGATCCGCTGGAGGACGGTGAGCGCGGCGTGATCGTCAACACCGCCTCGGTGGCGGCGGTCGACGGCCAGGTCGGCCAGGCGGCCTACTCGGCGTCCAAGGGCGGCGTCGTCGGCATGACCCTGCCGATCGCCCGCGACCTGATGAACGACGGCATCCGCGTGAACACCATCCTGCCGGGCATCTTCAACACCCCGCTGATGAACGCCGCGCCGGAGAACGTGAAGGCCGCCCTGGCCGCTTCGGTGCCGTTCCCCAAGCGCCTCGGCAACCCCGAGGAGTACGCCTCGCTGGCCCTCGAGATGTGCCGCAACGGCTACTTCAACGGCGAACACGTCCGCCTCGACGGCGCCATCCGCATGCCGCCGCGCTAAGCGGCCGGAGCCCCTCCCCGCAAAGGGGAGGGGATCATTCGCCGATGAGGGTGACGGGTAGGCCGTCGGCCAACCAGTCACCGGAGGCAGCCCGTGACTGTTTGCGCGCAGCGCCACCCGTCACCTCCACCCCACGTTTCAGCGCCGCTTCAGGCCGCCCAGCACGCCGCGCATGATTTCGCGGCCGATCTGGCTGCCGATGGAGCGCATCAGGGACTTGGCGAAGGCCTCGCCGGCGCCTTCGCGGGTGCGCGTCGTGCGGGCCCGGGGCGCGCGTTCGCGGTCCGGCTCGGGATCGCGGGCGGCCTTGCGGGCGGGCGCCGCCTCGGCCTGCGCCTGCGCGCGCTCGGCGCGCTGCTTCAGCATTTCGAAGGCGGACTCACGGTCCAGCACCCGGTCGTAGACGCCGCGCACCGGGCTGGCGGCCATGATCGCGGCGCGCTCCTGGGGCGTGGCCGGCCCCAGCCGCGAGGCCGGCGGCCGGATCAGGGTGCGGGCCACCATGGTCGGCGCGCCCTTCTGGTCGAGCACCGAGACCAGCGCCTCGCCGACGCCCAGGGCCTGGATGGTCTCGGCGGTGTCGAAGGCGGGGTTGGTGCGGAACGAGGCCGCGGCGGCCCGCAGCCCTTTCTGTTCCACCGGGGTGTAGGCCCGCAGCGCGTGCTGGATGCGGTTGCCGAGCTGGCCCAGCACCGTCTCGGGGATGTCGGCGGGGTTCTGGGTTACGAAGTAGACGCCGACGCCCTTGGAGCGGATCAGCCGCACCACCTGCTCGACCTTTTCGAGCAGCGCCTTGGGCGCGTCGCGGAACAACAGGTGCGCTTCGTCGAAGAAGAAGGCGAGCCGGGGCTTTTCCGGGTCGCCCACCTCCGGCAGCTCCTCGAACAGCTCGGAGAGCAGCCACAGCAGGAAGGTGGCGTAGAGCCTCGGCGAATTGATCAGCTTGTCGGCCGCCAGGATGCTGACGTAGCCGCGGCCGGTCGGATCGGTGCGCATCAGGTCCGACAGCAACAGCGTCGGCTCGCCGAACAGCTGGGCGCCGCCCTGGTCCTCCAGCACCAGCAGCTTGCGCTGGATGGTGGCCACCGTCGCCTTGGACACGTTGCCGTAGCGCTGGCCGATCTCGGCGGCGTTCTCGGCCGTCCAGGTGAGCGCCGCCTGCAGGTCCTTCAGGTCCAGCAACAGGAGGCGTTCGTCGTCGGCGGCGCGGAACACCACGCTCAGCACGCCTTCCTGGACGTCGTTGAGCTCCAGCATCCGCGACAGCAGCAGCGGCCCCATCTCCGAGACCGAGGCGCGGATCGGGTGGCCCTGCTCGCCGAACAGGTCCCAGAAGATGGTCGGCGCCCCCTCCGGCCGCAGCTCGAGGTTCATCGAGGCCGCGCGGGCCAGGAACTTCTCGTTCGGCTGGCCGGGCTGGGAGATGCCGGAGAGGTCGCCCTTCACGTCGGCGGCGAACACCGGCACGCCGGCGTCGGACAGCCCCTGGGCGAGGATCTGCAGGGTGACGGTCTTGCCGGTGCCTGTGGCGCCCGCCACCAGCCCGTGGCGGTTGGCCCGGTCGAGCCTGAGGAGCTGGGCAGCCTCCGCCTGGCCGATCAGCACACCGTCTTCACTCATCTGGAATCCTCGTCGTGATTGCGCCGCAAGGCTAGAGCGAGGCCGCCTGCTTCGCCAGCGTCCGCGGCTGGATTGACGGACCCGGCCGGCTCCCCGACAGTCCCCGCGACATGCCCCCCGTCCGCCCCGCGCCCCCGTCCGTCTCGCCCGCCGTGGTGTCGCGGACGGCGCTGATGATCCTGGCGGTGGTGGCCTGCGGGGCCGTGCTCTACTGGCTGCGCAACATCTTCACCCCGCTGGCGCTGGCGCTGTTCCTGGCGGTGCTGATCGACGGCCTCGTGCGGCTGATCCGAAAGCACTGGGCCTGGCTGCCGAAGAAGGCGGCGCTGCCGACCGCGCTGACCATCGCCCTCCTGGGCTTCATCGCGGCGGTGCTGTTCATCGCCGACAACGCGACGGCGTTCGCCCTGCAGCTGGTCGACTACACGCCCAAGCTCAACCAGCTGATCGCCCAGGGCGCGGCGATGGTCGGGATGGAGGTGCCGCCCACCGTCAGCCAGCTGTTCCAGCAGCTCAACGTCACCGCCTTCGTCCGCAACCTCGCCGGCGGGCTGCAGGGGTTCGCCTCGGACTCGGTGTTCGTGCTGATCTACCTGGGCTTCCTGCTCGCCTCGCGCCGCGGCTGGGAGCGCAAGATCGTCGGACTGTTCCCCGAGCGCGAGGAGCGGCAGGAGGCGGTCGAGGCCTTCCTGCGCATCCGCGACGGGGTCGAGCAGTACCTGTGGGTGCAGACGATCACCGGCATGATGATCGGCCTGGGCTCCTGGATCGCCATGTCGGTCGCGGGCCTCTCCAACGCCGCCTTCTGGGCCTTCCTGATCTTCATCGCCTCCTACATCCCGATCATCGGCGGCATCGTCGGCATCCTGTTGCCGCCGGCCTTCGGCCTGGTGGAGTTCGACAGCTACTGGCGGGCGCTGGCGCTGCTGGCCGGCCTGCAGGCCATCCAGTTCGTGGTCGGCAACATCGTCCAGCCGCGCATGCAGGGGCGCAGCCTGAACATGGACCCGGTGGCGGTGCTGCTGTCGCTGGCCTTCTGGGGCGCGCTGTGGGGCCTGCCCGGCATGTTCCTGTCGACGCCGCTGACGGTGATGGCCATGGTGATCCTGGCCCAGTTCAACGGAACGCGCTGGATCGCGGTGCTGTTGTCTGAGGACGGCGAACCGGAGAAGCTGCGGCATCGCGACTCGCGCATCGCCCCGGGCGAGAAGCTGCCCGCGGACCGCGAGGCCGGCGAGCCCGGGGCGAAAACCAGAACGGGGGCTTCAAAGTGAGGCGCGGCTTCCTATCTATGGTCTGGACGGGACACCCTCCCGGCCCAGCGCTCCGGAAGGAGCGCGACGAGCACCCAGCGTCCCGCCGTCCCCCCCGCGGCGGCGACAGGCGCCGCCGGTCACTCTCCGCCGGCGGCGTTCTGGTGAGTGGGGCTTGGCGATGAGCGGGCGCAGGGGCCGCGCTTCGGCCCAGTTCCAGCAGGACCTTGTCGCGGCCTTCGAAGCGGCCGCCGGATCCGGCGAGGCGCAAGCCGCCTTAATCGCCCAGGCGGCCCATGACGCCGCTCCCGACGAACATCCCGAACTCGCCCCCGCCCTGCTCGGCGAGATTCTCGCCGACTTCTGGCGCTTCGGCGCCGGCCCCGTCCCCGACGAACCCCGTATCCGCATCGCCCCTGTACCCGGCGCGCCGGAGCTCGAACGGCTGGAGATCGTCCAGCCGGACGCCCCCTTCCTCGTCGACAGCGTGATGGGCGAGGTGGCCGAGCAGCAGATCGCCGTGCGGGCCATGTTCCACCCGGTGTTGGAGACGCCGAAGGGCCCGCGCCGCTCGATGATCCAGGTGGTGCTGGAGCAGGTGGGCGCCGACCGCGAGGCGCGGCTGATCGAGGGCGTGCGCCAGACCCTCGCCGACGTGCGCGCGGCCGTCGCCGACTTCCCCGCCATGCTGGCCCTGATGGACGAGACCATCCGCGCGCATGCGGCCGCCGGCCCGGACACGGCGGCGCGCGAGGAGGAGCTCGCCTTCCTGCGCTGGCTGCACGCCCAGCACTTCGTCTTCCTGGGCGCGCGCATCTACGAATACCCCCGCGGCGAGGACGGAAGCTTCGCCCCCGAGCAGCCCAGGTTCGACCCGGCCGCCAGCCTCGGCGTGCTGCGCGATCCCGAGAGGGCGGTGCTGCGCCGCTCCAGCGAGCCGGCGGTATTGGCCGCCAGCCTGAAGCGCCGCCTCGCCGACCCGGGGGTCACCGTCGCCAAGGCCAACCTGCGCAGCCGCGTCCACCGCCGCGGCTACATGGACTACGTGGCCGTCAAGCGCTGGGACGCGGAAGGACGCCCGTTCGGCGAGACCCGCTTCGTCGGCCTGTTCACCGCCGAGGCCTACGATCGGCCCGCGGCCGAGGTGCCGCTGATCCGCGCCAAGGTGGCCAGGGTGCTGAAGCGGGCCGGCAAGACGCCCGGCGGCCACTCCGACAAGCGCCTGCGCAACATCCTCGAGAACCATCCGCGCGACGAACTCTTCCAGGCCTCCGAGGACGAGCTGCTGCGCATCGCCGAGGGCGTGCTGCACCTGGCCGACCGGCCGCGCGTGCGGCTGTTCGAGCGGCGCGACCCGTTCGAGCGGTTCGCCGCGGTGCTGCTCTACGTGCCGCGCGAGCGCTACAACTCCACCGTCCGCGAGCGGGCCGGCGAGCTGCTGGCGAAGGCCTACGGCGGCCGGGTGTCGGCCTACTATCCCAACTTCTCGGAAGGGGCGCTGGCGCGCGTCCACTTCATCATCGGCTTTGCGCCCGACGCACGGCGCCGGCGGCCGGACCTGACGGAGCTGGAGCGCCAGATCATCGAGATCGCCCGCACCTGGGAGGACCGCTTCGAGGCCGCGGTGCGCGCTGCCGGCTGGCCGGCCGAGCAGGTCGCCGAGACTTTGGCCCGTTGCGAGGGCGCCTTCCCCGCCGGCTACCGCGAGCGCTACGACGCGGCCGAGGCGATGGCCGACCTGGCGGCGATCGAGTCGATGGGCGATGCGCCGATCCGGGTGCGCGCCTTCCGCCAACCGGCCGACACGCCGACCCAGCTGCGCTTCAAGCTCTACCGCCCGGGCGCGCCGGCCCCGCTGGCCGACGTCATGCCGATCCTGGAGAACATGGGCCTGAAGGCCATGTTCGAGGCCGGCCACCCGGTGACGCTCGCCGGCCGCGGGCCGGTCTGGGTGCACGAGTTCGAGCTCGACGACCCGCGCGGCGAGCACCTGGTGTTCTCCGAGGTGAAGGCCGCCTTCGAGGAGGCCTTCGTCGCCATCTGGACCGGCGAGACCGAGAACGACCGCTTCAACCGGCTGGTGCTGGAGCTGTCGATCTCCTGGCGCGAGGCGGCCCTGGTCCGCGCGCTGGCCCGCTACCGCCAGCAGTCGGGGCTCGACCCCACCGAGCCGGTGCAGGCCCGGGCCCTGTCGGAGCACCCCGGCGTCACCCGGCTGATCCTCGACCTGTTCCGCACCCGCTTCGACCCGGCGATCCGCGCCGAGCCGGCCGTGCGGCGCGAGCAGGGCAAGGCGGTGATGGCCGAGATCGAGGCCGCCCTGCAGCGGGTGCCGAGCCTCGACGACGACCGCGTGCTGCGCCGGCTGGCGCTGCTGGTGCAGGCGATCCAGCGGACCAACTTCTACCAGCTCGACGAGGCCGGCCGGCCGAAGCCCTACATCAGCTTCAAGGTGGCCAGCGGCGAGCTCGCCGACCTGCCGGCGCCCAAGCCGTTCCGCGAGATCTTCGTCTGGGCGACCCACGTCGAGGGCGTCCACCTGCGCTTCGGGCCGGTGGCTCGCGGCGGCCTGCGCTGGAGCGACCGGCGCGACGACTTCCGCACCGAGGTCCTGGGCCTGGCCAAGGCTCAGCAGGTGAAGAACGCGGTGATCGTGCCGGTCGGCTCCAAGGGCGGCTTCTTCCCCAAGCAGCTGACCAAAGGCGCGCCGCCGGACGCCGTGCGGGCCGAGGCGGTGCGCGCCTACGTGACCTACCTGAACGGCCTGCTGGACCTGACCGACAACCTGACCCCGAGCGGCCAGGTGGTGCATCCCCCGGGCGTCGTGGTGCACGACGGCGACGATCCCTACCTCGTGGTGGCCGCCGACAAGGGCACGGCGAGCTTCTCCGACATCGCCAACGGCGTCGCCGAATCCCGCGGCTTCTGGCTGGGCGACGCCTTCGCCTCCGGCGGCTCGGCCGGCTACGACCACAAGGAAATGGGCATCACCGCCCGCGGCGCCTGGGAGGCGGTCAAGCGCCACTTCCGCGAGATGGGCAAGGATGTCCAGTCCGAGCCCTTCACCGTGGTCGGGGTGGGCGACATGTCCGGCGACGTATTCGGCAACGGCATGCTGCTGTCGAAGCAGATCAGGCTGGTCGCCGCCTTCGACCACCGCCACATCTTCCTCGATCCCGATCCCGATCCCGAGGTCTCTTGGGCCGAGCGCCGGCGGCTGTTCGAACTGCCGCGCTCCTCGTGGGACGACTACCGCCGCGAGGTCATCTCGCCCGGCGGCGGGGTCTTCCCGCGCAGCCTGAAATCCGTGCCGCTGTCCGACGAGGCGAGGGCGCTGCTGGAGATCGAGGCTCGCGAGCTGCCGCCGGACGAGCTGATCCGCGCCATCCTGAAGGCCCGGGTCGAGCTGCTCTACCTCGGCGGCATCGGCACCTATGTGAAAGGGCGGGGCGAGGCCAATGCCGAGGTCGGCGACAAGGCCAACGATGCGGTGCGGGTCAACGGCGCCGAGCTGCGCTGCCTGGTGGTGGGCGAGGGCGCCAACCTCGGCTTCACCCAGGCCGGCCGCATCGAGTTCGCCGAGGCGGGCGGCCGGATTGACACCGACGCCATCGACAATTCGGCCGGCGTCGACTCCTCCGACCACGAGGTGAACATCAAGATCCTCACCGGCGTGCTGGAGCGAACGGGGGTGCTCAAGCGCCCGGCGCGGGACCGTTTGCTGCGCAGCATGACGGACGAGCTGGCGCAGCATGTGCTGCAGCACAACTACGACCAGACCCTGGCGCTTTCGCTGCTGGGGCTCGACGCGCCGGCCGAGCTCGGGGCGCACGCCCGGTTCATGGGCGAGCTGGAGGCCGCGGGCCGGCTGGACCGCGCGCTGGAGAGCCTGCCCGACGCCGCCGCCGTCCAGGAGCTGCAGCGGTCGGGCCGAGGCCTGAGGCGGCCGGAGCTCGCCGTCCTGCTGGCTTACGGAAAGCTCGAGCTGGCGCCGCAGCTGGCGGCGTCGGACGCCCTCGACGAGCCGGAGTTCGAGCCGGTGCTGGAGGCCTACTTCCCCTCGCCGCTGCGCCGCTACCGCCGCCAGCTCCGCGGCCACCGGCTGCGCAAGGAGATCATCGCCACCGTCCTCGCCAACGACGTAGTCAACCGCTGCGGCCCGACCTTCGCGCCCCGGCTGACGGCGGCGGCCGGCGCCGATGTCGGGGCCTTCATCCGCGGCCACGAGGCGGCCCGCAAGGTGCTGGAAATCGACTCCCTGTGGGCCGAGGTGGCCGCGCTCGACGGGCGCATCGCCTCGGGCGCCCAGCTCGCCCTGTTCCGCGAGCTCGCCGCGGCGCTGCGGGGACAGACCTACTGGCTGACCCGGCGGGCCGCCCGTACCGGCGCGACGGTCAACGCGCTGACCGGCCGATACGCCGAGCCGGTGCGGACGCTGCGCTCGCTGATGCCCGAGGTGCTCTCGCCGCACGAGCGGGCCGGGGTGCTGGGCGCGGCCGACCGGCTGACGGGCGCCGGCGCGCCGCCGGAGATCGCCCGCGCGGTGGCCCTGACCCGGGTGCTGACCACGGCGGCGGACCTGGTGGACCTCGCCGCCGCCTCCCGCTGGCCGCTGGCGGGCGCGGCCCGCGCCTACCACGCGGCAGGGGCGGCGTTCGGCTTCGACAGGGTGCGCAGCGCCGCCGGCGCCTACGCCTCGGCCGACCCGTTCGAGCGCACGGCGCTGCGGCGGCTGATCGAGGACCTGCTCGCCGCCCAGGCGGCCGTGGCCGGTGAGGTGATGGCCTTCGCGAAGAAGGCCCGGGCGGGCGAGAGCGCCGAGGCGGCCCAGGCCGCGGTCGAGGCCTGGCGCGCCGGTCGCGGCCCGGCCGCCGACGCCGCCGAGCGGACCCTGGCCGAGATCGAGGCGGCCGGCGACGAGTGGACCTTCGCCAAGCTGACCATCGCCCAGGCGGCCCTGCGCGAACTGGCGCTGCCGGCCGCCGGCGGGGCCGCCCGCCGCCGATGAGCGCGGCCGCCCTGCTGTCCACGCTGGTCGTCGTGGCCGGCCAGTCGAACGCGGTCGGCCACAGGCTCGGCCCGGCCGACCTGCCGCCGGGCGCACGCCCCGACCCGATGGTGCAGATCTGGCGCGACGGCCGCTTCCAGACCTTCGCACCCGGGACCAACACCGGCGGGCCCAACTCGCCGCAGGCCTGGGGACCCGAGGTGGAGTTCGTGCGCCGCTGGCGCGCCGACCATCCGGACGAGCGGCTCTATCTGGTCAAGGTCGCCAAGGGATCGACCGGCGTGGTTCCGGATCCCGCCGCCTGGGACTGGTCGCCCGCCTCGAAGGACGAGCAGTACGACCTGGCGACCCGCGAGGTGCAGGCGGTCAAGGCGCGGCTGGCCGACCTCGACCTCGTCGTGGTGCTGTGGATCGGCGGCGAGAGCGACGTCGCCCTGCCCGCCAAGGCGGCGGCCCACGAGCGTGCGCTAACGGCCCTGTTCGCGCGGATGAAGGCCGACTGGTGGATCGCCGGCCCGACCATCGTCATGGCCCGCATCGCGGACGAGTGGGACCGCTCGGGCCCCGTGCGCGCCGCCCAGACGCGGCTGGGCGGCTTCGACACCGACGCCCTGCCGATGCAGCCGGACGGCGCCCACTTCAGCGCCGAGGGGCAGATCCGGCTGGGCGGCGCCTTCTACGAGGCCTGGAAGGCCCGGGCCGGCGCCGCTCCCGCCCTCGCTAGTGGCGGAACACCCGCACGCCGGTGAAGGCCATGGCGACGCCCGCCGCGTCGGCCGCGTCGATCACCTCCTGGTCGCGGATCGATCCGCCCGGCTGGATGACCGCCGTGGCGCCGGCCTCCACCGCCTGCAGCAGGCCGTCGGCGAACGGGAAGAAGGCGTCCGAGGCGCACGCCGAACCCTTGGCCAGGCTCTCCGGCAGGCCAGCCTGTTCGGCGGCCTCGGCCGCGCGGATGGCGGCGATGCGAGCGGAATCCTTGCGGTTCATCTGGCCGGCGCCGATGCCCGCCGTCTGCCCGTCGCGGGCGTAGACGATGGCGTTCGACTTGACGTGCTTGGCCACCGTGAAGGCGAACAGCATATCCCGCACCTCGGCCTCAGTCGGCTGGCGCTTGGTGACGATCTTCAGCTCGGCCGGCGTGATGCGGGCGGTGTCGCGGCTCTGCACCAGGAAGCCGCCGGAAACCTGCTTGAACAGGACGCCCGGCTCGCGCGGGTCGGGCAGCCCGCCTGTGATCAGCAGGCGCAGGTCCTTCTTCTTGGCGAAGACGGCGATGGCCTCGTCGTCGGCTTCGGGGCAGACCACAACCTCGGTGAAGATCTTGACGATCTCGCGCGCGGCGGCCGCATCCAGACGCCGGTTCACCGCCACGATGCCGCCGAACGCCGAGACCGGGTCGCATTGCAGCGCCCGGCGATAGGCCTCGGCGAGGTCGGTTCCCAGCGCCACGCCGCAGGGGTTGGCGTGCTTGATGATCGCCACGGCCGCGCCGGCGGCCGGGTCGAACTCGGAGACCAGCTCCAGCGCCGCGTCGGTGTCGGCGATGTTGTTGTAGGACAGCTCCTTGCCCTGCAGCTGGCGGGCGGTGGCCAGGCCCGTCCGCGGGTTGGCCTCTCGGTAGAAGGCCGCCGCCTGGTGCGGGTTCTCGCCATAGCGCATGGTCTGGACCAGCTCGCCGGCGAAGGCGCGCCGGCGGGGCGTGGCCTCGCCCAGAGCGTTCGCGAACCAGCTGGAGATGGCCGCGTCGTAGGCCGCGGTGCGCGCATAGGCTCGCGCCGCGAGCTTCTTGCGCAGGGCCAGGGTGGTGGCGCCGCGGGCGTTCAGCTCCGCCAGCACCTCCTCGAGATCGGCCAGCTCGGTGCAGACCGCCACGTAGCCGTGGTTCTTGGCCGCCGAGCGGATCATCGCCGGCCCGCCGATGTCGATGTTCTCGATGCAGGTCTCGAAGTCCGCGCCTGAGGCCACCGTCTGCTCGAACGGGTAGAGGTTGACGTAGACGATATCGATGCCGCCGATGCCGTGCTCGGTCATGGCCTTGGCGTGCTCGGGCGCGTCGCGCACGCCCAGCAGGCCGCCGTGCACGACGGGGTGCAGGGTCTTCACCCGCCCGTCCATCATTTCCGGGAAGCCGGTCAGCTCGGAGATGTCCTTCACCGCCAGGCCTGCGTTGGCGATCGCGGTGCGGGTGCCGCCGGTGGAGACCAGCTCGACGCCCAGGCCCGCGAGCGTGCGGGCGGCCTCGATCAGGCCGGTCTTGTCGGACACCGACAACAGCGCGCGCTTGGGCGCGACGCGGTCCGGAGCGGGGGGGAAATCGGGGGCGGCGGGCATGGGCGGTCTCCTTCTCGGGTTCAAAGGAAAATGCCCAGGCGAGCGGCGAAGCAACCTCCGCGCTCCCCGGTGGTCGCCCACCTTCATCGCCAGTCACGCGGATGGCGCGCGACATACGCAGGCGCCCCTCGCGAGTCAATGCGACCCGCCGCCGGTGACCTACTCCGCCGCGGCGAGTTTCCAGCGGATACGGGCGCCGGCCGACTGGCGGGCCTGGCCGCGGAGGACGACCTGGTTGGAGCGGCGGGGCTGGCCGTCCTGCCAGAAGACGCTGGGCTCGATGACCACCTCGAGGGCGTCGTTGCGCAGCCACCAGCCGGTCTCGTCGCCGGGCGGGCGCAGCAGCACGCTCTTGCGGTCCAGCGCCACAGAGGCCCGCACCTCCGGGTGCAGGTGGAAGCGGACCAGGAAGGGGATGAACCGACGCGAGGCCTCCGAGCCCTCTTCGGCCGGCGCGATCGGGCTGAAGCTGTCTTCGCCGCGCAGTTCGTCGGTCGCGACGTCCAGGTAGAGACGGCGTTGGTGGCGCAGGCCGTAGGGGCGGTCCCAGCCGTCGTGCTCCATCTCCAGCCATACGGCGGTCTCGCCGTCGTGCCGCTCGACCTCGACCCGGCGGTAGTCGGCCAGCAGGCGCGGCCCGAGGATGCGCGCGGCCAGCCCCTCCAGCGTGCGCCCGCAGCCGCCTTCGCCGAGCACGGCGGTGGAGGCCGCCCCGGCCAGCCGGGCGGTGTCGGGGGCCGCGGCGTCCGGCGTCCAGCCGGAACCGACGATCAGCCGCTGACCCCTGGCCAGCACCTCGACGGCCAGCGGCTGAGCGCATGCGGCGAGGCTCCAGGCGCCTACGGCGGGCGGCGCGCCGTCGGCCAGCACCTGCAGAGCCCGGCCCTCCAGCCGCTGGTAGCCGTTGCGCGAGGGCGGGATCGGCCGGGCCGGCTCGTCGCTCGCCCGGGCGGCGGCGACGTAGCCGGGCCGCAGCGCCTCTCCGCCCTGCAGCGAGGGCAGCGAGCCGTCCGCCAGGGTGAAGAAGCGAACCGCGCCGGCGAGCCGGTCGATCGCCCGCATCATCTCGTCCGGGGCGGCGACGCCGCGCTGCACCAAGGCTTCGTCCAGGCAGGCGAGGTCGAACAGGAGCTCCAGCGCCGCCTGCGGCGAGCGGCTGGCGTGGCCGCCGTCCGGCTGGACGGTGACTGGCAGGGTCCGGGCGAGCTTGCCGAGCGCCTGGTCGAGCAGTTTCAGTCCCGCGACATCGGCGAGCGCCGCGCCGGCGAGGGCGGCGGCGACCGCCCGCTCGGCGGCCCGGGCCGGCCCGTCGGGCGAGATCAGCAGGTGCCGGGCCTGGCGGGCGAGATCGTGGGCCAGCCCCAGGGTCTCGGCCTCGGAGGCGCGCTCGGTGAGCGTGCGGGCGGCGCAGGCCAGGTTGAACACCCGCCGCTCCAGCACCTCGGCGTTCCAGGAGAAGGCGTTCCAGCGGCCGAACAGCCGCCGCCACTCCAGCGTCAAGCGCAGCGCCTCGGCTTCGCCCTCCTCGCCGAGCGCCATCAGGTCGCGCAGCCAGCCGAAGCGGTGCAGCTCGACGGCGAACCTGCGGCTGGGGCTGGGCCGGTCCCACGGATCGCCGCCCGGGCCGACCTCCAGCGTGGAGCCGGCGAAGGCGAACTCGCCGGCCAGGATGCGGCGGCCGTTCTCGGGCCGCGGCGGGCGCAGGTCCCTGGGCCGGGCCGCGAAGCCTTCGGGCTTCGGCTTGCCGATTCGCCACTCGTGCAGCGGCGTGCCCGCCCACTCGCGCTGGGCCTGGGTGCGGACCAGCCGGCCGATCGCCTGCAGGGTGATGCGGCCCGGAAGGCGGGCCATGGCCGGCGCGGAGGAGGTGGCGCCCGTCGCGACCAATCTCAGCCGGCCTTGAGCGCGCGGATGTTGTCGGCGTAGGCGGCCGGCCCGCCGCGGAATACGGCCGTGCCGGCCACCAGGGCGGTGGCCCCGGCGGCGATGCACTGGGGCGCGGTCTGCGGCGTCACCCCGCCGTCCACCTCCAGGATGATGTCGCGGCCGGAGGCGTCGATCATCCGCCGCAGCGCCTCGATCTTCTTCAGCTGCGAGGAGAGGAAGCTCTGCCCGCCGAACCCGGGGTTGACGCTCATCACCAGCACCAGGTCGACCTGATCCATGATGTGTTCGATCGCCGACGGCGAGGTCGAGGGGTTGAACACCACGCCCGCCTTGGCTCCCAGCTCGCGGATCCGCTGCAGGGTCCGCGACAGGTGGGGACCGGCCTCCGGGTGGACGCTGATGATGTCGGCCCCGGCGTTGCGGAACGCCTCCAGGTAGGGATCGGCCGGCGCGATCATCAGGTGGACGTCGAAGGGGATGGAGGCGTGCGGCCGCAGCGCCTTCACCACGTCCGGGCCGATGGTGATGTTCGGCACGAAGTGGCCGTCCATGACGTCGATGTGCAGCCAGTCGGCGCCGGCCGCCTCGACGGCCCGGGCTTCCTCGCCCAGGCGCGCGAAGTCGGACGCCAGGATCGACGGCGCGATGATGGGCGGGGTGCTGGCCATGGCCCCCGACTTACCGCGCGCCGCCCGAAACGGGCAAGGCGGCCTGGCGCACCATTCGCGCCACGTAGAAGCCGTCGCAGCCGCCGGGCAGGTGGTGGGGAAGGATGCGCAGCGTCCCGTCGGGCTTGAGGCTGGCCTCGGGCGCACCGCCTTCGCCGGGCGAGGCGGGCGCCAAAGAAAAGTCCGGCCGGGCGGCCAGGAAGCGCTCGATCTGCGCCTCGCCCTCCTCCGGCTCGAGCGAACAGACGCAGTAGACCAGCCGCCCGCCCGGCTTCACCCGCTCGGCGGCGGCGGCCAGCAGGCTCGCCTGCACGGCGGCCAGGCTCGCCACCTCGCCGGGCCGGGCGGCCCACAGCACGTCCGGATGGCGGCGGAAGGTGCCGGTGGCGGTGCAGGGGGCGTCCAGCAGCACGGCGTCGAAGGTCCGTCCCTCGCCCCAGGTCGCCGCGTCGGCCACGACGGTCTCGGCGGAGAGCCCGGTGCGGGCGAGGTTGGCGGACAGCCGCTTCAGCCGCGGGGCGGAGCGGTCGACCGCCGTCACCTGGGCGCCCGCCGCGGCCAGTTGCAGCGTCTTGCCGCCGGGCGCGGCGCACAGGTCGAGGGCGGTCTCGCCGGGCTGCGCCGCCAGCAGGCGGGCGGGGATCGCGGCCGAGGCGTCCTGCACCCACCAGGCGCCCTCGGCGTAGCCGGGCCATTCGGCGAGGTCGCCGCGGCGGCTGGTGCGCAGCGAGCCGCCGGGCAGCACCTGGGCGTCCAGCGTCTCGGCGATCCCCTCGGCCTCCTCCGAGGATTTCAGAGTGAGGTCGGTGGCCGGCTCCTGGGCGATCAGGGTCGCGACGGCCTGGGCGCCCGCCTCGCCGTAGGCGGCGCGCCAGCGGGCATAAAGCCAGGGTGGGGCCAGCGCCGCAGGATCGTCGGCGGGCGGCCCGTCGCGCAGCAAGCCGCGCAGCACGGCGTTGACCAGCCCCTTGAAGGCCCGCGTGCCCTTGCGCGAAGCGGCCAGCTCCACGCTGGTGGCCACCGCGGCGAACTCCGGCACATCCAGCCAGAAGGCCTGGGCCGCGCCCAGGCGAAGGATGTTCAGCACCGCGGGCGGCGGCGGGCGATTCAGCTTCGCCGACAGCGCCTTGTCGATGGGGCCGAGGCGCCGCAGGGCGGCCATCGCCACGGCGCGGGCGAAGGCGCGGTCGCGCGGCGGCAGCCGGGACATGGCCGGGCCTGCCAGGGCCTCGTCCAGGCCGGCCCTGCGGGAGAGGGCGGCGTCGAGCAATTCGAGGGCCGCCGTGCGGGCGGCCAGTTGGGGATCGGAACTCACGGGCCGGGGCGTGCCCGTTCGCGGGCGGCTTAGCAACCCCCCGGGTCGCCCGACCGAACCGAGTGGGACGCGGGGCCGCACGCTGGCGCCGCAGCGCCCCAAGGCCTATGGTTGCGAACCATGAACGCGTCCGATCTTCCGCCCAACGCAGCTCCCGGGAAGGACCTGACCCCCGCCGCGCGCCGCGCGCTGGAGGAAGCCGCCGAACGCCGCCGCGCGGAGGCCGAGGCCGCTGCAAAGGCCGCAGAGCTCGGCGGACCGCGCGGCCTCGAGCCCACCCGCTTCGGCGACTGGGAGCGCAAGGGCATCGCCGTCGACTTCTAAGTCTGTTGCGCAGCCATGCTGCGCAGCATGAGGTGCAGCAAAATCTTGTTGTGCGGTGCAGCATCACAATGCGGTGACGCTTGCGGCGATCGGCGTCCGCATGCGTTCTAGAGGCATGTCGGGGCGTCGTTTCACGCGCGTAGCCCGAGCGGCCTGGATCGCCGGCGCCGCCGTACTGGCGCTGGGCGCCGCGGGCTTCGGCCTCGCTGCGATGGACCGGCCCGATCCGCGCGGGCCCGTCGAACCGTTGCCCGTCGTCTATCCCACCGTCCGGCCCGAGCCGCCGCCTGTCCTCGCCGCCCGGCTGCATGGCCTGGCGGCGGCCTGGGGCGAGCCGGTGGGCCTGGCGGTGAAGGACGTCGATCAGGGCTGGGTCGTGCAAGTGGCGGGCGAGCAGCCGTATCCGCAGCAGAGCGTCTCCAAGCTGTGGGTCGCGCTGGCGGTGCTGGACGCCGTCGACCGCGGCGAGCTGGCGCTCGACCAGGAGGTGGTCTTCGAGGAGGCCGACCGCAGCGTCTTCTTCCAGCCCATCGTCAAGCAGCTGGGGCCGGCCGGCTACCGCACCAGCGTGCGCGAACTGATGCTGCGGGCGCTGGCCCAGAGCGACAACGCCGCCAACGACAAACTGATCCGCACGGTGGGCGGGGTGGAGGCGGTGGACGAGCCCCTGCGCCGCCTGAGGCTGAACGGCGTCGGCATCGGCGCCGAGGAGCGGGACCTGCAGGCCCGCATCGCCGGCCTCACCTGGCGACCCGAGTACGGCTACGGCCGCAACTTCCAGCACGCCCGCGCCGCGCTGCCGGAGTCCGTGCGTCTCCAGGCCATGGACACCTACCTTGCCGAACCGCCGGACGGGGCCAGCCCCTTGTCCATCGTCCAGGCGCTCTCGGCGATCAAACGGGGCGAGGTGCTGTCGCCGGTGTCCACCGAGGTGATGCTGGCGATGATGGCGGAGGCGGTCACTGGCCCGAACCGGCTGAAGGGCGGCCTGCCGTTCGGCTGGTCGATCGCCCACAAGACCGGCACCGGCCAAGACCTGCGCGGCTTCTCGGTGGGCATCAACGACGTCGGCCTGCTGACCGCGCCGGACGGGCGCACCTACGCCGTGGCGGTGATGATGCGCCGCACCGCCCGGCCGGTGCCCGAGCGGCTGGCCTTCATGCAGTCGGTCAGCCGCGCGATCGCGGAAACCTGGGCCGCTGAATCCGGCCCGGCCGCCGACCTCGCCTCGCTGCCCGTCGCGGAGGAATGAAGGGCGCCGAGAGGGGTGACAGGTAGCGCTGCGCGCACCCAGTCACCGGCGCCTTCCGGTGACTGGGTGGCCGGAGGCCTGCCTGTTACTCCCGCGGCGGCGCCGGCTCGCCTTGGGGGTGCATGCGCTGGAGGGTTCGCCCGGCCGGGGCTAGGGTGCCGTAAAGGTTTCGTTAAGGAGCGCGCGATGCGGCTCACCGGACTTCTCGCGGCCGCCTTCAGCCTCGCCGCCGGCACGGCCCTGGCCTGCCCCACCGATGATGCCTGCGGGCGCATCGACCATCACCGGCACGACCGCGGCGGCTGGGGCCACGAGCGTCACTACGAGGGCGGCTACGAACGCCACGCGGGCTGGGAGCGCTACGAGCAGCGTGGCTGCCGCGAGCGCTGCACCCCGCCGCCCCGCTGCTACGAGGGCTGCGGCGAGGTCGTGCTGCCGGCGAGCTTCTTCTACGACGCCGGCGGCGTAGGACCGATCCCGGACGCCGGCTGGTACGGAGGGGGCGCCGTCGTCGTCGTTGGGGCGGGCGCCGGCGCGCACGCCTCAGCCTTCGCCGCCGCGCGCGCCTCGGCCAGCGCCAACGTTTCGATCCGCTGGCGCGGCGGGTTCAAGGGCGGCCACAAGGGCGGCCACAAGGGCGGACGCCACTAGACGTCGGCGATCTCCGCGGCGATCCGCCTGGCGGCGTCCAGCGGGTCGCCCGCGGCCGTGATCGGTCGGCCGACGACCAGGTGCGAGGCGCCGGCCGTCAGCGCCTCCCGCGGCGTGGCCGCGCGGGCCTGGTCGTTCTTCGCCGCCCAGTCCGGACGCACGCCGGGGGTCACCACCAGGAAGCCGGGCCCGCCGATCTTGCGGGCTAGCGCGGCCTCGTGGGGGCTGGCGACGACGCCGTCGCAACCGGCGCGGATCGCCTGGTGGATGCGCCGCTCGACCAGCGCCTCGGCGCCCTCGGCGTAGCCCATCTCGACGAGGTCGGCGTCGGTCAGGCTGGTCAGCACGGTGACCGCCAGGATCTTCAGGTCCGAGCCGCCCTTGCCCCGCACCGCCGCCTCCATCACCTGCGGCTCGCCGTGCACGGTCAGGAAGTCGCCGCCGGCCTTGGCCAGCGCCGCGGCGGCGCGCTGCACCGTGGTGCCGATGTCGTGCAGCTTCCAGTCCAGGAACACCTGCTTGCCCTGGGCCTTGAGCTCGCGCGCCAGAGCCATGCCGTCGCCGGCGAACAGCTCCAGTCCCACCTTGTAGAAGCTGACCGCATCGCCCAGCCGGGCGACCAGCGCGGCGGCTTCCTCGACGGTCGGCACGTCCAGGGCGACGATCAGGCGCGGGTCGGCGGTCTGCGGCGCGACGGCGAGCGCGGGTGCGGCCATGGCGGAAGGTCTCCGTGGCGAAGGCGCGCAAGGTCGGCGCGCGTGGCGATTTCGGCTAAGAGCTCTGCATGAGCCAGTGGGACTTCGCGGTCAACTTCTTCATCGCACTGTTCGCCTTGATCGACCCGATCGGCAACGTGCCGCTGTTCGCGGCCGCGACGACCGGCGCCGACCCGCGCGGGCGCCGGCTGGTGGCCTTCTATATCTCGCTGCTGGTGCTGGGCTTCCTCACCTTCTTCTACTTCACCGGCCTGTCGCTGCTGGCCTTCTTCGGCATCTCCCTGCCGGCCTTCCGCATCGCCGGCGGGGTGATCCTGTTCCTGCTGGGCCTGGAGATGGCGCGCGAGGATTTCACCGCCCGTTTCGCCGCCGCGGCCGAGGGCGAGACCGACGCCCGCAGCTGGGCGCGGCGACGCTTCGCCGGCCTGATCGTGCCGTTCGGCATGCCGCTGCTGATCGGTCCGGGGGCGATCTCGACGGTGATCATCTACGCCAGCGAGGCGCGGCAGTTCGGGCTGACGGGCACGGCCATCGGCCTGGCCGCCATCGCAGCCATCTCGGTGCTGGTGCTCGCCGCCTTCGCCGCCAGCCACGTCGTCGGCAGGGTGCTGGGCAAGATCGGCACCTCGATCGTCGTGCGGGTGCTGGGCCTGATCCTCTGCGCGATGGCCGTGCAGTTCATCATGGTGGGGATCGCCGATTCCACCGAAGGGGTGATCCGTGCCGAGGCCGCCGCGCCCTACGAGCACTGAGGGGTTCGAACCGGCGCCGGGCTAGGGTTTGCGGAACCGGTCGCCCTGGCTGGCCACCAGGGACAGGGTCCATTCTTCGGGGATCAGCTTCACGGCGGCGGCGATGGCCTTGTTGGGTGCGCCCGGCACGGCCACCGCGCGGCCGGCCTCGACCGCCTCGTAGCCGACCGCGGCCACCTCGTCGGCCCCCTGCCACAGCCAGACGGGCGTCGCCGCCGAGACCCGCTCGCGCGCGCCGTTGACATCGTGGAACTCCGAATAGGTCAGCCCCGGGCAGAGGGCGCTGACGTGCACGCCGTTGGCCTGGTGCTCCAGGTGCAGGCTCTGCGAGAAGCGGATCAGGAAGGCCTTGATGGCCGCATAGAGGGTGTCCCCCGAGGCGCCGGGCAGCAGGCCGGCGAGGGAGGCGACATTGACGATGCGGCCGAACCGCTGCTCGACCATCCGGGGCAGCAGCTTGTGGGTCAGCTCGCAGACCGAGATCAGCATCACCTGCAGGGCGGCGAGCTGGTCCTCCCAGGCGGTTTCGGCGAAGCCCTCGGGACCGTAGCCGGCGTTGTTCACCAGCGCGTCCGCCGCCCGGCCGTGGGCGGCCAGGCCGTCGAGGATATCGCCGGGCGCTTCGGGCCGGGCCAGGTCGGCCGGTAGCACCAATGTCTCGACGCCGTGCCGCAACCGGATCTCTTCGGCCAGCCGCTCCAGGCGGTCCTCCCGGCGCGCGGTCAGGGCGACGTCGTAGCCATGGCTGGCGTAGATCCTGGCGAAGGCGGCGCCGATGCCGGCCGAGGCGCCTGTCACCAGGGCGAGTTTGCGGTCCATGGAGCCCCTCACGCGAGCGTTCCGCGGAAGGTGGCAGGCCCGGCGCCCGCGTCAAGCGACCCTTGCCGGAACCGCTCGCGCACTGCGACGCTCCAGATTGAACCGGCCTGTTGTTGGGTGTAGAGCGCCGCCCGCACGACGGCATGGTGCCGCCTGAGGGAACCCGAGCGTTCCGTCGTTTCCCGGAGGCAACTGATGGCTGAAGCAGCCATGTCGTCCGACGAGGCGGGCCACGCCCATCGGAAGGAGAGCTTCTGGGCTCTCACGCTCGGCTCGATCGGCGTGGTGTTCGGCGACATCGGCACCAGCCCGCTCTACGCCATGCGGGTCGCGCTGGACCGCGCGCCGGCCGGCGGCGCGGCGGGCGAGGCCGCGGTGCTCGGCGTCGTCTCGCTGATCACCTGGGCGCTGATCCTCATCGTTACGATCAAGTACGTCGTCTTCCTGCTCAGGGCCGACAACAAGGGCGAGGGCGGCACCCTCGCGCTGATGGCGCTGGCCCAGCGGGCCATCGGCCACCGCTCGCCCTGGGTGTTCGTCATCGGGGTCATCGGGGCCGCGTTGTTCTACGGCGACGGGGTGCTGACCCCGGCCGTCTCGGTGATGAGCGCCGTGGAAGGGCTGGAGCGCGCCCCCGGCGTCGGTCACCTGCTGCATCCCTTCATCACCCCCATCGCCATCGCCATCCTGGCGGCGCTGTTCCTGGTGCAGTCGCGCGGGACGGCCAGCGTGGGGCGCTTCTTCGGGCCGGTGACGCTGGTCTGGTTCGCGACGCTGGGCGTGCTCGGCCTGCTGCACATCTCGGACGACCCGTCGATCGTGCGGGGCCTGTCGCCGCACTACGGCGCCGTCTTTCTGGCGACCCACGGGGTTCTCGGGCTGGTCATCCTCGGCGGGGTGTTCCTGGCGGTGACCGGGGCGGAGGCGCTCTACGCGGACATGGGGCACTTCGGGAAGGGGCCGCTGCGGGCCGCCTGGGCCCTGGTCGTGCTGCCCTGCCTGCTGCTCAACTACTTCGGGCAGGGGGCGTTGGTGCTGGCCCACCCCGAGGCCAGGGTGAACCCCTTCTTCGAGATGATCCCCGAGGCGGCCTTCTGGCCGGTGCTGCTGCTGGCCACCGCGGCCACCATCATCGCCTCGCAGGCGGTTATCACCGGGGCCTTCTCGGTGACCCAGCAGGCGGTGCAGCTCGGCCTGTTCCCGCGCATCGACATCCGCCGCACCAGCGAAACCCAGGCCGGCCAGATCTTCGTGCCGCAGGTCAACATCGCCCTGCTGGTCGGCGTGCTGCTGCTGATCTTCATGTTCCGCAACTCGACCAGCCTGGCCGCCGCCTACGGGATCGCGGTGACCGGGGCGATGCTGGTCGACACCGCGCTGTTCTACGTGATCATCCGTTACCTGTGGCGGCGGCCCCTGTGGCAGGCGGCCGGCGCGGCGGCGGCCTTCGGCGTCATCGACGTGATCTTCGTGGGCGCCAACCTCCTGAAGATCCCCGACGGGGCCTGGGCGCCGCTGGTCCTGGGCGCGGGGCTTCTGGTCATCATGATCACCTGGACGCGCGGCACCCAGACCCTCGCCGAGAAGACCCGCCGCGACTCCGTGCCGATGGCCGAGCTGTCGGAGATCCTGCGCGCCCGCGGCCCGCACCGGGTGCCCGGCACGGCGGTGTTCCTGACCTCGGACCCCGAGATCGCCCCCGTCGCGCTGATGCACAACCTCAAGCACAACAAGGTGCTGCACGAGAAGAACATCATCCTGTCGGTCAACGCGATGGAGATTCCGCGCTTGCGCGACGAAGACCGGGTGCGGATCGAGCCGATCGACGACGACTTCAAGAAGGTCATCGTCTCCTACGGCTTCATGGAGAGCCCCAACATCCCCAAGGCGCTGGGCCTGTGCCGAAAGCAGGGGCTGAAGTTCGACATCATGGCCACCAGCTTCTTCCTCGGCCGGCGCTCGGTGGTGCCCTCGCCGCAGTCGGGCATGCCGCTGTGGCAGGACAAGCTGTTCATCTTCCTGATGAAGAACGCAGCCAACCCGACCGACTTCTATCGCATCCCGCCGGGACGGGTGGTCGAGCTCGGGACTCAGGTGACGGTCTGACGCCCGGCCGAACGACAGCTAGGCCGGCGCCAGCGCCAGCCAGATGTTGCGCAGCGGCAGCAGGTCGCGCGGTACGGCTTCCTTGAGGTCATGGCGCTGCAGGAACTTGACTCCGGCCAGGTCGCCGCGTCGCCAGGCCAGCTCGGCCTCGAAGGCTGCGCCCTCGAGAATGTGAATCACCGCGAAGGTCGGCGGCAGCGCCTGCGAGGACGGCAGGCGCAATTGCGCCCCGCTCTCGCTCAGGTCGCGGATCGCGCAGTCGCAGGTGATCGCATACTGCGGTCCCCAGCAGATGCGGCCCCGCAGCAGCGTGCGCCGGCGAACGCCTGATCGGGCGTCGGCGATGGGTGCGGTCATCCCGGCCATGCGCCCAGTCTGGGCGCAAAGGGGTTTCGACGAGGTGAATCCCTAGTTACCGCCCCTTTCGCAGGGTCGGGGAGTCGAGATCGAGCTCGGCGGCGGGGATCACCTCCAGCTCCGGCGCGCGGGTCTTCAGGGCCTCCAGGAAGGCCTTGCCGTCGCCGACCACGATGACGCTGGCCTGGGCCGGGTCGAGCAGGCTGCGGGCGAAGTCCCGCACCTCCTCGGCCCTCACGGCCTCGACCTTGCCCGTGTAGGCGCCGAGCTCCGAGAAAGCGATGCCATAGAGCGCGTAGTTGCCGAGGATGGCGGCCAGTCCCGAGGTGGTTTCGAGCTGCCGGCCGAAGCCGCCCACCAGCACCGACTTGCGGGCCTTCAGCTCGTCCGCGCCGGGCGGGACGTCGGCCAGTCTCTTCATCTCGGCGCGGATCAGGTCCAGCACCTCGGGAGCGGACTCGTTCTTGGTCTGCGCCCTGGCGGTGAAGGCGCCGGTGGTGCGGCGCGCCGACAGGCTCGAGCCCGCGCCGTAGGAGAGGCCGCGCTTGATGCGGATCTCCTGGTTCAGGCGCGAGGAGTAGCCGGTCCCCAGGATGCTGTTGGTGACGATGGCCGGATAGTAGGCCGGGCTGGAGCGCGGGATGGCCGGCTTGACCACGGTGACCGCCGCCTGGCCGGCGCCCGGCAGGTCGATGGCCACGGCGCGCGGCTTGGGGCTCGGCGTCACCTCCGGTTGGGCGGGTGGCGCGCCGGCCGGCTTCTTCCAGTCGCCGAACGCCTGCTCGGCGAGGGCGAAGCCCTGTTCGGGCGTGATCGCCCCGGTCAGCACCAGGATGGCGTTGTCGGGCCGGAAGTAGGCTTGGTGGATCTTCTGCAGGTCCGCCGGAGACAGCTTGGCGATCGAGGCGGGCGTGCCGTCCGCCACGTGGCCGAAGGGCGTGCCGGCGAACACCACCGGGGCCGCGGTGAAGGCGGCGATGGAGCCGGGCTCCTGATAGGCCACCTGCAGAGAATCCAGCGTCAGTTGCCGCTGCCGCTCCAGCTCCTCGGCCGCGAAAGCCGGGTTCTTGGCCACGTCCGCCATGATCGCCATGGCGGCGGGCAGCTTGTCGGGCAGAGCGTTCAGGCTGACCGACGAGGATTCGACGCCGGCGCTGGAGCCCAGGCTCGCGCCGAGCGCCTCGATCTGGCTGGCGATCTCCTGGGCGCTGCGGGTGCGGGTGCCCTCGGGCAGCATATTGGCCGTCATGCTGGCCGCGCCCGCCAGCCCCTGCGGGTCGGCCCAGGCGCCGGTCTTGACGATCAGCTCGGCGCTGACCAGCGGCAGGTCCGAGGACTGGGCGACGATCACCCGGAGGCCGTTGGCCAGGACGCGCTCGACGGGCTGCGGCAGCACCGGCTCGACCGGCGCGCCGACCGGCGGCGGGGCGACGCGTTCGCCCTCGGGGGCGAGCGTCACGATGGGGCCCGTATACTTGGCCGAGGGGACGGCGGGCGGCGCGGTCCTGGTCTCGGTCTGGCCGGCCGCGCGCTCGCTCTCGGAGCGGTAGCGGATGGTCATCCGCCTGTCGGCGGCGAGGTAGCGGCGCGCCACGCGCTGGACGTCCTCGGCGGTCACCGCGCGGATCGCGGCGAGTTCGGTGTTGGCGCGCGCGGCGTCGCCCTCGGTCATCAGCGCATAGCCCAGCGCGAAGCCGCGACCGTCGATGGTCTCGCGTTCGCGCAGCTGGCCGGCGATCAGCTCGTTCTTGGCCTCGTCCAGTTCGGCGGCCGCAGGCGGCTCGGCCTGCAGGCGGGCGATCTCGGCGAGCAGGGCGGCCTCGCCCTCGGCCACGTCGTGGCCGCTGGCCATGATGGCGCCGGCCAGGAACATGCCCGGCTCCGCCGGCAGGTCGGCGTTGGAGAAGGCCGCCGTCGCGATGCGCTTCTCGTAGACCAGGCTGTTGTAGAGGCGTGAGGACTTGCCCGCCGACAGGATGGCGTCGGGCACCTTCAGCGCCGGGGCGTCCGGGTCGGCGGCCTTGGGGCCCAGCCAGGTGAGGGCGACCGCCGGCAGCGGCACGTTGGGGCCGTAGCCGTCGAATACGCCGGCCTTCGTCCTCGGCGGCTCCTGCGCGGTCACCCGCCTGATCGGCGCGTCGGGCCGCTTGATGGGGCCGAAGTACTTGTCCACCCAGGCGTTGAACTGGGCCTCGTCGAAGTTGCCGACGACGATCAGGGCGGCGTTGTCGGGCCGGTAGTAGTCTTGGTGGAAGGCGCGCAGGTCGTCGATGGTCGCCGCGTCCAGCTCCTCGATGGAGCCGATTCCCGGCCGCTTGTACGGGTGGGTGGTGTAGGTCGCCTGCGGCAGCATCAGGGCGAACAGCCGCCCGTAGGGGTCCGCCAGCACCCGCTGGCGCAGCTCCTCCTTGACCACGTCGCGTTCGGAGGCGAACACCGCCTCGTCGACCACCAGCGAACCCATCCGCTCGCTCTCGGCCCACAGCAGCCGCTCCAGGTGCTCGGCGGGGACCACCTCGTAGTAGTTGGTGAAGTCGTCCCAGGTGGAGGCGTTGTTGAAGCCGCCCACGTCCTCGGTCAGCCGGTCGATGGTCTCGGCCGGCATGTTGCGGGTGGCCTTGAACAGCATGTGCTCGAAGAGGTGGGCGAAGCCCGAGCGGCCCTGCGGGTCGTCCTTCGAGCCGACCTCGTACCAGACCTGCACCGTCACGTTCGGCGTCGAGCGGTCTTGCGACCAGTAGACTTTCAGCCCGTTCGACAGGGTTCGCTGCTTGTAGGCGATCGGCGGGACCTCGACCCTCGCGGCGGGGGCGGCCGGCGGCTGCGGCGTCCGCTGGGCGGCGGCCGGGGCGGCCAGGCCCAGGGCGAGAACAAGGCAGAGGACGGCGCTGCGGACCATGGATCGTACTCGAAGACGGCTCGGAAGCCCCTCCCTTAGCATCCCGAGGGGCCGTGGAAAGGTTACGGTGCTGTCATGGGGCGAAACCGGGTCGGGCGGGGCGCATTGTTCGAAAGGGCCGGCAAAGGAGGTCCCCGTCATGCCCAGCAAGCTGGCCGCCGCAGGGCTGGCCCTTTGGCTCGGCGCCTGCGCCAACGAAGGCGGCGGCGCCGACGCACCGCCCCCGCCCTCGCCCGCCGAACGGGCGCAGGACGCCGCCCCGCCGCCGGCCTCGCAGTCGGTGAACCCCGCGCCGGTCGCGCCCGAAGGGCCATCGATCCCGCAGACTCCGCCCACCGCGCCACCCGCGCCCGGTTCGGACGAGGCCATGCCGCCGGGGCCGGTGAACCTGCGCTGAGTCTTTAGAACACCCCCATCGCCAGGCCGGCGGCCAGCGCCTGGCCGAGTTCGGCGCAGCGGGCGAGGTCCGCCTGGGGAATGGTCTTCGGGGCCAGGATCGCCTCGGGGGTCTGGGCCGCGGTGTTGACGATGATCGGCTCGGCGACCGGCTTCAGTCGCCAGCCGGTGGCGATGCGGGCCATCTGCCGGACCGCGTTCTCGCCGTCGCTGCCGGCGCAGATCATCAGCGCGTAGGGCCGGCCCTCGATGCGGCCGAGGACCGGGTAGTAGCAGCGGTCGAAGAACTCCTTCATCTCGCCGGAGATGGCGGCCAGGTTCTCGGGGCAGACGAACAGCAAGCCGTCGGCGGTGAGCAGGTCCTTCGGGACGGCGTCGGCGGCCCGCACCAGCCGGGTCTCGACCCCGGTCTCCTGCCTTGCGGCGTCGAACGCCGCCTCGGCCATCTGAAGGCTGCCGCCGGTGCGGGTGTGGTAGACGATCAGCAGCGTCTTCATCGGGCCCAGTTTGGTTGTAGGTTCACGCCATGTCCTCCCGCCGCCGGTTCCTCGCCCTCGCCGCCGCCCTCGCCGCCTCGCCGGCCTTCGCCCAGGACCCGCCGCCACAGGCGGAGGGCGTCCGCGTCGCTCTGACCACCGATGCGGGGACGATCGTGCTCGAGCTCTACCCCGACAAGGCGCCGATCACCGTCGCCAACTTCCTGCGCTACGTCGATGCGGGGAAGTACGACGGCGCCGAGTTCTACCGCGCTTCGCGGCCGGCCGGGGCCAGGACCAGCGACTACGGCCTGTTGCAGGGTGGCATTCGGAACCCCGACGTCGCCCAGTTCCCGGCCATCGCCCACGAGCCGACCACCAAGACCGGCCTCTCGCATACCGACGGGACCATCGCGCTCGGCCGCTTCGCGCCGGGCACGGCCAAGTCCGACTTCTTCATCTGCGTGGGCGACCAGAGCTACCTGGACGCCAACCCCGAGGCGCCCGGCGACAACCTCGGCTTCGCCGCCTTCGGCCGCGTCGTCGAGGGGATGGACGTGGTCCGCGAGATTCTCGCCATGCCGCTCGATCCCAACAAGGGGACGGGGGTGATGAAGGGCGAGATTCTCGCCCAGCCCGTGCGCATCCGGACGGCCCGGCGGCTGTGAGCGCCGATCCCTTCAACCTCGCCCGCTTCGTCGAGGCGCAGGCGGGCGCCTACGAGACGGCGCTGGCCGAGCTTCGCCGCGGACGCAAGGTCAGCCACTGGATGTGGTTCGTGTTCCCGCAGATCGCGGGGCTGGGCTCGAGCCCGACGGCCCGCTTCTATGCCGTCGCCTCGCTGGACGAGGCGCGCGCCTACCTCGCCCATCCGGTGCTGGGCCCGCGGCTGAAGGCCTGCGTCACGGCCGTGCTGGCCCATGCGGGCCGGCCCCCGCGGGAGATCTTCGGCGCACCCGACGACCTCAAGTTCCGCTCCAGCCTCACCCTCTTCCACGAGGCCGATCCGCAGGAGCCGCTGTTCCGTCAGGCGCTGACGGCCTTCTTCGGCGGCGAGCTCGACCCGATGACCCTGGAGCGGCTGTCGCCACGACCTGGGTAGTCCCGTTCGCCGGAAGGGGCGGGAGATTCATATTCCGGCAAGGTCCTGGGCGGAGACAGGTCGCGCATCGCGAACGCGGACCCGATGGACCTGCGCATACTCATAGTCGACGACGAGGCCACCAACCGTCAGGTGCTGGACCAGGCCGTGCGCGCGTTCGGCCACACGACGACGCTCGCCCGCGACGGCCCCGAGGCGCTGGCCCTGCTGGCGGCGGGGCGCTTCGACGCGGTGCTCCTCGACCTGCACATGCCGCAGCTCAGCGGTCTCGACGTCCTGGAGCGGATGCGCGCCGAGCCGGGCCCCAACCAGGACACCGCCGCAGTCTGCGTCACCGCCGACGTGCTGAGCCGCCGTCCTGACGAGTATCTCGACCTTGGCTTCCAGGCCTTTCTGGCCAAGCCGGTGCAGATCGCCAAGCTGGCGGCGGTCATCGACCGGGTGACGGCCGCTTCCATCGAGGACCAGCGCCAGCAGCGCACGGTCGCCAAGCTCGCCGCCTTGCGCCGCCGGATGGACGCCCGCCCCCCGCAGTAGCCTGCGGGCCGGGCCGCCGATTTGACACGCGCCCCCGGCGCTTGTCGGATGCCGCCCGTCGGAGACGTCCTGGGGGCATGACAAGCGAAAGGAGGCTTTCATGGCCTATGTGGATGGGTTCGTGCTGGCGGTCCGCAAGGACAAGATCGAGGCCTACAAGGAGATCGCCCGGGTGGCCGGCGAGGTCTGGATGGAGCACGGCGCGAGGTCCTATGTCGAATGCGTCGGCGACGACGTGCCCTACGGGCAGCTCACCTCCTTTCCTCGCGCCGTGCAGGCGAGGGACGACGAGGTGGTGGTGTTCTCCTGGATCACCTACGACTCGCGCGAGCATCGCGACGCAGTGAACGCCAAGGTGATGGCCGACCCGCGCCTGAAGCGCCCGGACGACGCCGACCCGCCGATCGACAACGCCCGGATGATCTACGGCGGCTTCACGACCCTGCTGCAGTTCTAGGCCCCGCGCCGGGCCGCCTCCACCAGCGCCCGGATCGCCCAGCGACGGAGGCTGCGCGCCTCGGCGTCGGAGAGCTGCAGCACGTCCTTGGTGACGACCATCGACTCGGTGCCGATCATCACCGCCAGCGCCTGGGCCAGCAGCCTGGCCGTCTTCGGGTCGAGCCGGTCGCGGGCCGGGGCCAGCGCCGCCTCGATCAGCGGCGTGCGGCGGTTCTGGCGGACCGGCTCGCCCTTGCCCGTCTCGCCGCGCACCACCCGCTCCATGGAGTGGGCCAGCATCATCCGGAACGCCGCCTCGTTGGCCTGCAGCGTCCGGTCGAGCACCTCGCCCACCTTCTCCAGCCGGGCGACCGGATCGGTCTCCGGATCGTCCGCGAAAAGTGTCTCGGCGTCCGGAGTCTGGACGTCGAGGGCGGCCTCGCGCAGCAGCGCCTCCATGCTGGGGAAGTAGCGATAGGCGGTGGCGCGCGAGACGAGGGCCGCCTCGGCCACCTCCTCGAGGCTCGGCGTGCGGCCCTCGCGCAGCAGGCGGGCGGCGGCTTCCAGCAGGTCCTTGCGGGTGCGCCGCCGCTGGTTGGCGCGCCCGGACGTGTTTCCGTCCATGCCTAGTCCTGGGGCAGCTGGCGGATGATGCTGGCCAGGTCCAGCCAGACGTTCTCGCGGCGGATCTTGCCGCTGTCCGCGAACTCCAGCACGTGCAGCAGCCGGAACTCCAGCGGCCGGTTGCGGCCCTCCAGGCCGAACGGGCGGCCCGGCGCGCGGCCGCGCCAGAGGGATTCGTCGACCAGGAAGCCGTCGCCGTAGAACCGCCGCAGGGTCTCCACCCGGCCGTCCGCCAGGTCGGCGAACAAGCTCTCGTAGAAGGCGCGGGCGCCTTCCGGGCCGTGGCTCGGCCCGTCGGGCCAGCCGACGATGTCGTGCTCCACGTCGTCGTCCAGGGTGGCCAGCACCCCCTCGACGTCGTCCCGCTGCTCGTAACCGAAATGCTCGTCCAGCATCCGGTCCATTTCCGAAGGGCTCAGGGCCATGTCCATACCCCCATCCAAGTGAGATGGCGGCAAATTAATGAGACATGAGTCTCATGTCAACATCGATATCCTATGAAGCGCGGGCGGGCTCCGCACGCTCCGCGGACGCGACGGCCGCGCCGCTCTCGGCCTCGGCCGCGCTGTCGGCGATGGTGACCGCGACGGCCAGGGCCACGACGGAGGCCACGACCCATTCCAGGGGACGCCACTGGGACATTTTGAGTTCCTCCTTCACGCCGTCACGCGGGCCTGGCTGCGGAGCGCGCTGAGCACGCCGTAGAATCCGGCGTGAACCGCGTCCCAGCAGGGCCTGGCCTTCATGCGCGCGACCCAGGCGCGGATGTTGGGATAGGCGGAGATGTCGAAGTCGACCGCCTCGCCGAGGGTGACGAAGGCCGACCCCACGTAGTCGGCCAGGGTGATCGCATCGCCGCAGACGTAGCGGCCGGAACCGAGCATGTCCCGGTCCAGCACCTGCAGCCAGCGGTGGGCGTGCTCCTCGCCGTAGGCGGCCAGCCCCTGGGCCACCGCCGCGCCGAGGCCGCGCGGAATCCCGAAGTTCGGGTAGACCGCCATCAGCACGAAGGCCTGGTAGAAGTTGGTGTAGAACCAGTCCATGGCCGCGTTCACCCGCGCCCGCGCCTTGAGGTCGGCGGAGTAGGCGGGCGAGTCGGCCACGTCGGCCAGGTACTTCAGGATGGCCGAGGACTCTCCCAGCGCGAAGTCGCCGTCGACCAGGAAGGGCACGCAGCCGTTCGGGTTCACGGCCAGGAACGCCGGGCTCGCGGCCTCGCCGTTCATCAGGTCCACATGGACCAGTTCGACCGGGAGCCCCGTCTCGGCGATGAACAGCATAACCGGGCGGGAGGTGGTCGAGACCGGGTCGCAGTAGAGCTTCATGCGAGGGATCCGTTCGTCTCTGCACTGGAAGGGGCGAACGGCGCCCGCCGCTCGAAGATGGCGGCGAATTAACGTGGGAGACTCTTGCTCGTAAATCAGCGGTATTGCAGGCTTGTTCTGCAAACCTGCAGAGCTTGGGGACGGCGGATGTACGATTGGAACGATCTGCGCGTGTTCCTTGCCGTCGCCCGCAACGGCAGCACGCTGGCCGCCAGCAAGGTGTTGAAGATCAACCAGACCACGGTCGCCCGGCGGCTGGAGGCGCTGGAAGATGCGCTTTCGCTCAAGCTGTTCGAGCGGGGCCAGAACGGTTCGCGCCTCACCGAGGCCGGCGAGGACCTGGTCGCGGAGGCGGAGAAGGTCGAGCGGGCCGCCGAGGCCTTCGCCAGCCGGGCCGCCGGCCATCAGCGGGGGCTCGCCGGCGCCATCCGCGTCACGGCCTCGGAGTCGGTGGCCCACATCGCCCTGATCCCGGCGTTGTCGGAGTTTCGCCGCCTCTATCCTGAGGTGACCATCGAGCTGGTGATGAGCGACACCACCCTGTCGCTGGAGGACGGGGAGGCGGATGTGGCCCTGCGCGGCGGCGCCGCCCTGCCGGACTCCGACCACCTGGTGGCCCGCAAGCTCAACGACTTCGCCTTCGGCATCTACTGCAGCCGCGCCTACGCCGAGACCCACGGCCTGCCGACGCGGCCGGAGCATCTGAAGGACCATGTCCTGATCGGCCCCGACGGGCCGCTGATGGTGCAGATGCCGGGCATGGCCTGGATGTTCGAACAGGCGCCCGAGGCCGAGGTCAGCTGCCGGGCCAACACCATCACCAGCCTCTCGTCGGCCATCAAGGCCGGGCTGGGCATCGGACCCATGGTCACGGTCACCGCCGATCAGGATCCCGACCTGATCCGCTGCATGCTGCCCGATCCCGTGCCGACCGGCAGCCTGTGGCTGGTTACCCGCGCCGAGCTGCGCAACGTGCCGCGGATCCGCGCCTTCATCGATTTCGTGACCCCCTACGTCCACACCCTGGCCCGGGACATGGAGGCCAAGGGTCGCGCCGTGCGGAAGAGCCAGGAGGCCCTGGTCGCGACCCTCGCCGCCCGCAAGGCCGAGCCGGAACTCTCCTGACGCGCTTCTTTCGGCCCGTGCGCGCGCGTGGGCGGAGGTCATTCGAGGAGGCGGCGACGTGGACCAGGTGACCGGCGGCTGCCTTTGCGGCGCGGTGCGGATGACGGCGGCCGGCGCGCCGCGGCGGGTCGGGATCTGCCACTGCCTCGACTGCCGCAAGCACCACGGCGCGCTGTTCTACGCCGCCGCCATCTTCCCGAGCGAGGCGGTGAGCATCGAAGGCGAGACGCGCGGCTACGCCGGCCGGCACTTCTGCCCGCGCTGCGGCTCTTCCGTGTTCGCGACCAGCGGCGACGAGGTCGAGGTCCACCTGGGCGCCCTCGATGCACCCGACCAGTTCACGCCGACCTACGAATGCTGGACGATCCGCCGGGAGGCCTGGCTGCCGCCGTTCCCGGGGACCGTCCGCTTCGAGAAGGATCGCGAATGAGCGGCAGGCTCGCCGCTATTCCGCCAGCCGCACCAGCATCTTGCCGACGTTCTCGCCCTGCATCAGCCCGATCAGGGCGCCGGCGGCGTTCTCGATGCCTTCGCGGACGGTCTCCCGGTACTTGACCCGTCCTTCGCGCAGCCAGCCGGCCATGTCGCGTTCGAAGTCGCCGCGCAGGTGCATGAAGTCGGTGGCCACGAAGCCGCGCAGCATCACCCGGCTGTAGATGATGTTCGACAGGTTGCTGACCGTCGAATGGCCGGAGTTGTAGCCGGAGATGAAACCACAGACCGGGATCCGGCCAAGGGTGTTCATGCGCCGCAGCGCCGCCTCCAGGTGTTCGCCGCCGACGTTGTCGAAATAGACGTCGATGCCCTTGGGCGTGGCCGCCTCGACGGCCTTCCGGATCGGCTCCTTCTTGTAGTTGATCACCACGTCGAGCCCGACTTCGTCCTTCAGCCAGCGGACCTTGTCATCGGAGCCGGTGGAGCCGACCACGTAGCAGTTCTTGATCTTGGCGATCTGGGCGGCGACCGAGCCGACCGCGCCGGCGGCGGTGGAGACGAACACCTGCTCGCCCTCCTTCAGGGCGCCGATGTGCAGCAGGCCGCCGTAGGCGGTGAAGCCGGTCATCCCCAGGGCGTGCATGTGCACAGTCAGCGGCAGGTCCGGCTGCGGCGTCAGCCTGGACAGGCCCTGACCGTCGGAGACGAAGTATTCGCGGAAGCCCTGGCGGTTGGAGACGAGGTCGCCGACCGCAAAGTCCGGGTGCTTGGACTGCACGATGCGGCCGAGCGCGCCACCGGTGATCGCCTCGTTCAACGCCTGGCCGGCGGTGAGCCGCGGCCGCATGGCCGGATCGACGCTCATATAGAGGTTCTGCACCAGCACCTGGCCGTCGCCGGCGTCGGGCACGTTGGTCTCCACGAGGGCGAAGTCTTCCGGCTTGGGCAGGCCGGTCGGACGCTGGATCAGGTGGACTTCGCGGCTCTTGGGCATGGGAGCTCCCTCTCGTGTCTCGTTGTTCGGCCGGGCAACCTCTACAGCCAAACGGGGATCGGCAAGGGGCTAGTTTCCGTCGCGTCCGCCGTCTGGCCCGTCGGGCGGGAGGGCGGCGCCCCAGACGAGCCGCCGGGCGATCCCGAAGGCGGCCTTGTCGCGCCTGGCGACGAAGCGCGTCTCGGCCGTTCCGGCCGGCGCGCACAACTTGAGCTCGATCCCCGGCTTGCCGGCCCGCGGCGGGGTCAGCACGCGCGCCCCGCGGGGGGCGACGGCCACATGCTCGCGGGCGGCGACCAGGTAGGCGAACTTCTCGTCCTCGAACGGGGCGTCGGCGGCCTTGGCCAGCCGGTGGTCGCGGCTGCGAGGCAGGCGCTGGACGAAGTGGCACCAGTCGCCTTCGAGCAGCGGGCACTCGGCCTCGTGCGGGCAAGGGGCGAGTATCCGCGCGCCGGCGGCGATCAGCTTGGCCCGGGCCCGGCGCAAGCGTGCGAATCCCGCCGGCGTGCCGGGCTCGACGAGGGCCAACAGGCCGCCGGCCGCGGCCCACAGGGCGTCCACCGCCCCGTCCTGCGCCTCGGGAGCGAGCTCGGCCAGGGCGTAGCTCATCAGCACCAGGTCGGCGCGCGGCAACTCTGCGGCGCGCGCAAGGTCGACCGCCAGCCGCTCGGCGCCGGCCATCGCGGGCGGGCCGTCGGCCGCGAGCTCGGCGGCCAGCGCCAGGAAGGGGCGGCTTGAATCGGCCAGGGTCACCTGCGAGATCGAGGGCCAGACGGAGACCGCGGCCCAGCTGCCGCCGCCGGGGCCTGCGCCGGCGTCCAGCAGTCTCGCCGGCGTGTAGCCGGGCGCCAGCCGCGCCGCTTCGGCCAGCACCGCGAGGTCCGCGGCGTAGGTGGCCGGCAGGCGGGTCAGGGCGTAGGCGAGCGCGTCGGCTTCGCCGCGAACCACGGCCTCGGAGGCCCCGCCCTGCCGGTAGTGGGCCGAGACCTTCTGCGCCCGCGCCCCGAGGTCGCGGCGGGAGACGCCGTCCAGCCGCCGCTCGAGCGCGGCGCGGAGGGCCCAGGGCAGCTCCGGGGTCACCGGCGGGGCCCGGCGTCGGAGATCACGGTGGCGGCTAGACAGGCGAGGGCGAGGCGCATCGCCTCATCATAACGAGTCGCGCCGCGTGCGCATTGCGCCGCCGGCTGGGAAACCTCCACGCGGCGGGCGATGTTCGGCAGTCAGGCACGGAGGCGATCATGGACGATACGGACGGCGGGCACGGGCCCGTCTTCACGGCGGTGGACCCGGCGACGGGCCGGCCCGGGCGCTCCTATCCCGGCATGACGCCGGATCAGGCGCTGGCGGCCGCCCAGGCGGCGCGCGCCGCCTTCGAAGGCTGGCGGCGGACGAGCTTTTTCGAACGGGCGCGGCTGATGCGGGCGGCGGGCGAGGTGCTGCGCCGCCGCCGCGACGAGTTCGCGGCCCTGATGACCGCCGAGATGGGCAAGACCCTGACCGAGGGCCGGGCCGAGATCGAGAAGTGCGCCGGCGCCTGCGACCACTTCGCCGACCACGCCGAGGCCATGCTGGCGCCCCAGCCGGTGGACATGGGCGGCCCCCGCGCCCAGGTCGTCTTCCGCCCGATCGGGACGGTGCTGGCGGTGATGCCGTGGAACTTCCCCTTCTGGCAGGTCTTCCGCTTCGCCGCCCCGGCCCTGATGGCCGGCAACACGGGGGTGCTGAAGCACGCCAGCAACGTGCCCGGCTGCGCCCTGGCGATCGAGCAGGTGTTCGCCGAGGCCGGCTTCCCGCCAAACGTGTTCCGCACCGTCCTCGTCGGCTCGGATGCGGTGAAGGCGCTGATCGAGGACGACGCCGTCGCCGCGGTCAGCCTGACCGGCAGCGTCGAGGCCGGCCGCAAGGTCGCCGCCCAGGCCGGGGCGGTGCTGAAGAAATGCGTGCTCGAGCTCGGCGGCAGCGACCCCTACCTTGTGCTGGACGACGCCGATCCCGAGGCGGCCGCCGAAGTCGCCGCCGCCGCGCGCATGGTCAACGGCGGCCAGAGCTGCATCGCCGGCAAGCGGTTCATCGCCCTGTCCGGCGTGCGCGAGGCGTTCGAGCAGGCGCTGGCCCGCCGCATGGCCGACTACCGGATGGGGGACCCGAACGATCCGGCGACGAAGCTGGGGCCCATGCAGAGCATCGAGGCGCGCGACGCCATCCACGACCAGGTCCGCCGCAGCCTGGAGGCCGGCGCGCGCCTGCTGTGCGGCGGCGAGATCCCCGACCGGCCGGGCGCCTGGTACCCGGCCACGGTGCTGACCAACGTACGGCCCCGCATGCCCGCCTTCGACGAGGAGGTGTTCGGCCCGGTCGCGGCGGTGATCGAGGCGGCCGACGAGGCCGAGGCGATCCGGCTGGCCAACGACTCGCCGTTCGGCCTCGGCTCGGGCGTGCTGACCGGCGATAGGGCGCGCGGCGAGCGCATCGCCGTCGACGAACTGGAGGCGGGTCTGTCGTTCGTGAACCAGAACGTCCGCTCGGACGTGCGCCTGCCGTTCGGCGGGGTGAAGCACTCCGGCTACGGCCGCGAGCTGACCGCCTTCGGCATCCGAGAGTTCGTCAACATCAAGAGCGTGGTCGCCCAGGACCTGCCCAGGGCGGCGGGCGGGACCGAGTAGACCCGCCCGCCGGATCTCACTTGGGCCGCTTGTTCAGCAGATCGTCGACCACCGAGGGGTCGGCGAGCGTCGAGGTGTCGCCCAGGTTGCCGGTGTCGTTCTCGGCGATCTTGCGCAGGATGCGGCGCATGATCTTGCCCGAGCGGGTCTTGGGCAGGCCGGAGGCGAACTGCACCGCCTCGGGGGCGGCGAAGGGGCCGATCTCGCGGCGCACCCAGCCCTTCAGGTCGGCCTGCAGGATGTCCGACGGCTCCACATCCGACCTCAGGGTGACGAAGGCGTAGATGCCCTGGCCCTTGATGTCGTGCGGGAAGCCGACTACCGCGGCCTCGGCCACGGCGTCGTGGCCGACCAGCGCGCTCTCGATCTCCGCCGTCCCCAGCCGGTGGCCGGAGACGTTGATCACGTCGTCCACCCGGCCGGTGATCCAGTAGTAGCCGTCCTTGTCCCGCCGGGCCCCGTCGCCGGTGAAGTACTTGCCGGGATAGGTCGTGAAGTAGGTGGTGATGAACCGCTCGTGGTCGCCGTAGACGGTGCGCATCTGGCCGGGCCAGGAATCCGTCAGGCAGAGGTTCCCGCTGACTGCGCCCTCCAGCACCTTGCCGTCGGCGTCGACCAGCTCGGCCTTCACGCCGGGCAGCGGCCGGGTGGCCGAGCCGGGCTTCATCGGCGTGCAGCCGGGCAGCGGCGAGATCAGCGCCGCGCCGGTCTCGGTTTGCCACCAAGTGTCGACGATCGGGCAGCGCTCCTCGCCGACCACGCGGTAGTACCAGAGCCAGGCCTCGGGGTTGATCGGCTCGCCCACCGTGCCCAGCAGGCGCAGCGACCTGCGCGAGGTCCGCTGCACCGGCTCCTCGCCGTCGCGCATCAGCGCGCGGATGGCGGTCGGCGCGGTGTAGAAGATCTCCACCTTGTGGGTGTCCACCACCTCCCAGAAGCGGGAGTTGGTCGGGTAGTTGGGCACGCCCTCGAAGATCAGCGTGGTGGCCCCGTTGGCCAGCGGGCCGTAGACCACGTAACTGTGCCCGGTCACCCAGCCGATGTCGGCGGTACACCAGAACACTTCGCCGGGCCGGTAGTCGAAGATCACCTCGTGGGTCCAGCTGGCCCAGACGAGATAGCCGCCGGTGGTGTGCAGCACGCCCTTGGGCTTACCGGTCGATCCGGAGGTGTAGAGGATGAACAGCGGGTCCTCCGCGTTCATCGGCTCGGGGGCGCACTGGTCGGAGACCCCCTGCTTCAGCTCGTTGTAGTAGGCGTCCCGGCCCGGGACCATGTTCACCTGCGCCTTGGTGCGCCGGATGACGATCACGTCGGTGACGTCCGGGCACTCCTTCAGCGCCTCGTCGACGTTCGCCTTCAGCGGCACGACGCGCCCGCCGCGCAGGCCCTCGTCGGCGGTGATGACGATCGTCGACTGACAGTCCTGGATGCGGCCGGCAAGGCTGTCGGGCGAGAAGCCGCCGAACACCACCGAGTGGACCGCCCCGATCCGCGCGCAGGCCAGCATGGCCACCGCGGCCTGCGGGATCATCGGCAGGTAGATGGTGACCCGGTCGCCCTTCTTGACGCCCTTGGCCTTCAGCACATTGGCCATCCGGCAGACCTCCGCGTGCAGCTCGCGGTAGGTCAGGAAGGTATGGATGTGCGGGTCGTCGCTCTCCCAGATGATCGCCGTCTGGTCGCCGCGGGTCTCGAGGTGCCGGTCCAGGCAATTGACCGAGACGTTGAGGATCCCGTCCTCATACCAGCGGATGTGGAAGTCCTCGAGGTTGAAGGACACGTCCTTGATCTTGGTCGGGAACTTGATCCAGTCGAGGCGCTGGGCGAGCTCACTCCAGTAGCCTTCCGGATCGGCCTCGACGCGTCTGACGGCCGCCTCGTAGGCGGCGGCGTTCATCTTGGCTCGCGCCGCCCATTCCTCCGGGACCGGGATCACCACCTCGCCTTCGCTCACCTCGACGGCCTCCTTGTTCTGGTTCTTGCGAGCAGTATCCCCCGGCGCGGGCCGCGCGCAACCGACCGGGGCGGGAGCCGGGCGCATTTTGGCTTGCGGGGCCGGTGGCGCTCGGCCATTCCAGGGCCTTCCCCGAAGCTTCCAGACGCGGACCCGCCATGCCCGTCGATACCGCCCGCGCGCCGGATCTGTCGTTCGACGACCTCGATCCCCGCTACCGGGCCTTCATCGCCGACTACATCGGCCTCTATGGGCTGGACGCGGACGCCTTTTGCCGGCCGCTGCCGGGGGCGGACGAGATGTTCTTCAAGGCCATCCTGCCGAACTACGAGCAGGACGCCTCGATCGCCGCCTTCAAGTTCACAGAGGCGACGTTGCGCCACTACGACACCGTCCGCCAGATCGTGGACGGGGCGCTCGGCGGCTTCGAGAAGCTGGGTTCCTTCCTCGACTTCGCCTCCGGCTACGGCCGCCTGACCCGGATCATGCTGCAGAAGCTGCGGCCCGATCAGATCCACGTGGCCGACATCTACAAGGACGCGGTCGACTGGCAGCGGCAGGCGTTCGGGGTGGCCGGAACCTACTCGACACCCGACCCGGCCGAGCTGCGCCATGAGGCTCGCCACGATCTGGTGTTCGTGGGCTCGCTGTTCTCCCACCTGCCCGCCGACCTGTTCCACCGCTGGCTCGCCACCCTGCATGGCCTCCTGAAGCCCGGCGGCGTGCTGGCCTTCTCGGTGCACGACGAGAGCTTCCTGCCCGAGGGCGAGGCGATGGACGCCAGCGGCATCCGCTACTTCCGCTTCAGCGAGAGCGGCTCGCTGGACGCCGACATCTACGGGATGAGCTACGTCTCGGAGGCCTTCGTGGCCGACGCCATCGCCCGGCTGCCCGGCCGACCCTCCTGGCGCCGGTTCCACAAGGGCGCCTACGAGAACCAGGACCTCTACGTGGTCGGCGCGCCGGGCAAGGACGTGTCGGGGGTATTCGTGGCCAGCACCCCGATGGGCGGCTTCGAGACCGCCGCCGGCCTCACCAACGGGGCCGTCGAATTCTCCGGCTGGGCGCTGGAGCGCACGCCCGGCAAGCGCCTGACCAGGCTGTCCGTTCAGGCCGGCGCGCGGACCCTGCTCGAAGTCTCGCCCCATTGTGAGCGCCCGGACGTCCTGACGCACTTCCCGAAGGTGGCGAATGCGCCCATCGGATGGCGGTTCCGGCTGGGTCCCGACCTGGTCCGGCCGGGCGAGGTGATCCGCCTGCGCATGGACAGCGACAGCGGGCTGTTCGGCTGCGCCTACGCCGAATTTCCGCCCCCCGTCGCGATGACCTACGCCGGCTGGTCGCGTCGCGCGCTTCGAGCGGGGTGAGCATGCGTAAGACCATCGGGCCCGGGCTGGCGGGCCTGCTGCTGCTGGGACTTGCGGCCTGCGGCGTCGACGCCAAGGACGAGGCGGCCAAGGACGTGCGCGACCTGCTGGTGGCCGCCCAGAGCGGCGATACGGAAGCCTTCGAGGCCGGCATCGACCGCGAGAAGCTGAAGGCGGACCTGCGCGTGCAGGTGCGCGAGGCCGCCCGCGAGCAGGGCATCGACATCGGCGGCCCGAGCGATGCGACGCTCGACCGGATGATCGGCCCCGACGCCGTCCGCGCAATCCAGCCCGATCCGGCCGCCGCGCCGCCCACCGCGACACAGATCGCCGAAATCCTCGACGTGCGCGACAAGACCCGCGCCTGCCTCCGCGCCCCCGGCGACGCCGACGGCTGCGCCCTGACGTTCGAGAAGCAGGGCGAACGCTGGATGCTCATCGGCGTCCAGACCAGCCGTCTCGAGCTGCTTCCCGGCGAGACAGGTTGAACGCCTTCCCTCGCCATGAAGGCGAGGGATGAAGGCTCGCGCCCTGGCCTTCCGCGGGCTATCCCTTCCGCATGCTCCTCCACCTCTCCACCTGGCCCGAGATCGAGGCCTACCTGAAGGACAGCCGGACCATCGTCGTGCCGATCGGCTCCAACGAGCAGCACGGGCCGACGGGGCTGCTGGGCACCGACTGGCTGTGCCCTGAGATCATCGCCCACGAGGCGCAGAAGCTGGAGCCGAAGCTGCTCGTGGGGCCGACCTTCAACATCGGCATGGCCCAGCACCACCTGGGCTTTCCCGGCACCATCAGCCTGCGGCCCTCGACCTTCATCGCCGCGATCGGCGACTGGTGCCGCTCGCTGGCCGCGCACGGCTTCGAGAAGATCTATTTCCTGAACGGCCACGGCGGGAACGTGCCGACCATCGAGGCGGCCTTCTCCGAACTCTACGCCGAGGCGAGCTTCGCCGGCCGGTCGCGGGGCTTTTCGCTGAAGCTGAAGAACTGGTGGGAGCTGAAGGGCGTCATGGGGCTGGCCAACCGCCAGTTCCCGACCGGTCACGGCAGCCACGCCACCCCCTCGGAGATCGCGGTCACCCAGTGGGCCTATCCGGATCACATCAAGGCCGCCAACTACGCTCCGCAGATCGCGCCGACCGGACCGATCCGCGAGGCCGCCGACTTCCGCGCCCGCTATCCGGACGGGCGGATGGGCTCGGACCCCGGCCAGGCCACGCCCGAGAAGGGCGGCGAGCTGGTCGCCGAGGCCGCGCGCGGGCTGATCGAGGACGTGGCGGCGTTCGGCGCCGAGCAGGCGCCGGCGGCACGCTAGCGGGGGATGTCGGCGGTCTTCACCAAGGCCACCTGGCGGTAAACCGCGGCGACCTCGAAATAGTCCTTGAACACGCCGTGGAAGCGGTCGACGGCCTGCTTCACGCCCGGCCCGCCGATCTCGCTCTCCTGGTGCCAGTAGTCGTCCAGCACCATCATCCCGCCGACGTCGAGCAGCGCGGCGCAGAAGGCGAGGTCGACGGTCACCGCCCAGGCGGTGTGCGAGCCGTCGACGTAGATCAGGTCGAAGCGCTCGCCCGCCTCCAGCATCTTCGGCAGCTCGTAGGTCGAGAACCCCTTGCGCGCCTGGAACTTGGGGAAGCGCAGCTTGGCGACGTTGCGGAAGAATCGCGGCTCGACCGCGTGGTACTTCTCTTCCGGATTGAGGTCGGGATCGAACCAGGGGTCGATCACCGTCACGTCCAGCTTGCCCGGCAGCAGCCAGTCCATCAGCGCCAGGTTGCGGCCCTCGTAGGCGCCGATCTCCAGGTAGCGGATGCTGCTCCGGCCCGCCGCGAACTGGCGCAGCAGCGGCGCGACGTAGGGGATGTTGTTGTCCGCCCAGGCGGTGGTGAACTCGAAGCCGCGGGCTTCGCAGTGGGCGGCGAAGGCGGCCGCGTCCCCCTCGGCCTTCGGCCGCACGAGCATGGTCTGCGCCAGGCTCGGTGCGAACCGGCCGTTGATGTTCGCGAGCGCGCGCAAGGCGTCGGCCATTCTGGCGTCCCCCAGTCCCCCAGTGAGGCGGGGAGCCTAGGGGGCAGCCGTTATCAGGCGGTGAAAACCGCCCCGTCGCGGATCGTCACGGGCCAGCGGGTCAAGGACATCCCCGCGCAGGGGCCGGCGACGCAGACCCCGTCGAGCGGGCGGAACAGCGCCCCGTGGCCCGAGCAGAGGATCGCGTCGGCCTCCCGGGTCAGGTAGCGGTCGGGCAGGGCCGACAGCGGCCAGCCGGCGTGCGGGCAGCTGTCCACATAGCCGCGCACCTCCTCGCCGATGCGGACCAGGAAGCCGGAGAACAGCGCCCGCCCCTCGCGGTAGCGGAAGCCCTTGGAGCCGGGGTCGGGCAACTCGTCCAGGGCGCAGAGGCGGGTTCCCGGGGCGGGGCGGGCCGGATTGCCGCTCAATCCAGCGACCCGAACGTCGCCTTCCACGGCCGCACCTCCACCCGCTCGAACAGGCCCGCCTTGGTGTAGGGATCCTCGGCGCTGAACGCCTTGGCGGCTTGGAGATCCTCGGCCTCGAAGATGATCAGCGAGCCGGCCATCTGCCCATTCTCGTCCAGGAACGGGCCGCCCAGCTTCATCATCCCCTGCTTGCCGCGGACATAGGCGAAGTGCGCTTCGCGGGTGGCCATCCGCAGCTCCAGCGAATTGGGCTTGTCGATGCAGACGGCGACGAACAGCGGCATGGGGGATCCCTTCAGTTGAAGACGTCGGAGCGCTCGGTGCGCAGCGGGCGCGAGAGCAGGCCCTCGATGGCCGCATCGACGGTGATCTCACCGGCGACGATGGCCGCCACCGCCTCGCAGATCGGCGTCTCCACCCCGAGCTTGCGGGCCAGCTCGCGCACCGGCGGGGCCGATGCCACGCCCTCCACCACCGCCGCGCGGCTGGCCAGGATGTCGGCCAGCGCCTGGCCCTGGCCCAGCGCCATGCCGGTGGACATGTTGCGGCTCATCGGGCTCGAGCAGGTCAGCACCAGGTCGCCCAGGCCGCACAGGCCGGCCAGCGTCTCGGCCCTGGCCCCCAGCGCCACGCCAAGCCGGGTCATTTCGGCGAAGCCGCGGGTGATCAGCGCCGCGTGGGCGCTCTTGCCCAGCGCCTTGCCCTCGACGATGCCGCACGCCAGCGCCAGCACGTTCTTCACCGCTCCGCCGACCTCGGCGCCGATCATGTCGTCGACCAGATAGGGCCGGAAGGCGGGGGTGGCGATCGTCCCGGCCAGCGCCCGGCCGAGCGCTTCGTCCGGGCAGGCCAGGGTGACCGCGGTCGGCAGCCCCCGCGCCACCTCGGCGGCGAAGCTCGGCCCCGACAGCACCGCGGGCCTGGCCTGCGGCAGGGTCTCGGCCAGCACCTCGGTCATCATCTTCAGCGAGCCCTGCTCGAAGCCCTTGGAGCAGAGCACCACCGGCAGGCCCGGCTTGGCGTCGGGGGCGAACTTCGCCAGCGTCGAGCGCATGTGCTGGGCCGGCGGAACGGCCAGGATCAGGTCGGCGTCGGCCAGGTCCGAGAGCCGGCCGGTGGCGACGATCTCCGGCTCCAGCGGCACGCCGGGGAGCCACAGACTGTTCTCCCGGGTCGCGTTGATCGCCTCGACCGCCTCGGGTTCCAGCGCCCAAAGTCGCACCGAGAGGCCCGCCCGCGCGCAGACCTGGGCCAGCGCCGTACCCCAGGCGCCGCCGCCGATGACTCCGACCCGCCTCACGCCTTGGCTCCCTTGCGGCCGGGCGTGTGGGTGGGGCTGGCCAGCGCGGCGGCCTCGTCCAGCGGCCAGCGCGGCCGCGCCGCCGCATCCAGCGGATGGGCCTCGCCGCGGGCCAGCCGCTCGGCGCCGGCCAGGGCGATCATCGCCGCGTTGTCCGTGCAGTAGGCCAGGGGCGGGGCGGTGAAGGAGAAGCCGCGCGCCGCAGCCGTCTCGTCGAGCCTGGCGCGCACCGTCCTGTTGGCGGCCACCCCGCCGGCCACCACGAACCGCAGGTCCCGGCCGCCGTGGGCCTGGGCGTAGAGCGCCATGGCCCGGTCGCTGCGCTCGGCGAGCTGGCGGGCGATGGCCGCCTGCACCGAGGCCGCCAGGTCGCGCCGCTCGGCCTCGGTGGTCAGCCCCTCGGCCAGCCGCGCCGCCGCGGTCTTCAGCCCGGAGAAGGAGAAGTCGCAGTCCTTGCGGCCGAGCAGCGCCCGGGGCAGCGGGAAGCGCTCGGGATCGCCGCCCTCGGCCAGCTGCTCCAGCGCCGGCCCGCCGGGGTAGGGCAGGCCCAGCGTCTTGGCGATCTTGTCGAAGGCCTCGCCGGCCGCATCGTCGATGGTCGAGCCCAGCCGGCGCGCCTCGCCGACGCCCTCGACCGACAGCAGCTGGCAGTGGCCGCCGGAGACCAGCAACAGCAGGAAGGGGTAGGGCAGGTCGGCGGCCAGCTTGGCCGACACCGCATGGCCCTCCAGGTGGTTGACCGCGATCAGCGGCAGGCCGCGGGCCAGCGCCACCGCCTTGCCGAACGACAGCCCCACCATCACCCCGCCGACCAGGCCGGGCCCGGCGGTGGCCGCCACGCCGCTCAGGTCGCCGTAGCCGACGCCGGCCTCGCGCATCGCCTGGGCGGCGATGGCGTCGATGGATTCCACGTGCGCACGGGCGGCGATCTCCGGCACCACACCGCCGTAGGGGGCGTGCTCGGCGATCTGGCTGGCGATCACCGAGGACAGGACGTTCACGCGCCCGTCGCCGTCCAGCCGCACCACGGCGGCGGCGGTTTCGTCGCAGCTGGTCTCCAGTCCGAGGACGGTGAGGTCGGTCATCCGTTGCGGCCTGCCCCCGGCTCCTGTAGCTGACGGGGCTCCTTTAACCTGCGGAGGTAGACGCCCCATCGTGGCTACGCAACCACTCGTCCGGATCGGGGCGCGCGGCTCCAAGCTCTCGCTGGCCCAGGCCGGGCAGATCCAGCGGCGGATCGCCGTCGCCCTCGGCTACGCTCCCGAAGAGGCCGACGTGGTCGCCCCGCTCGTGGTCATCACCACCACCGGCGACCGCGTGCAGGACCGCCGGCTGCTGGAGATCGGCGGCAAGGCGCTGTTCACCAAGGAGATCGAGGAGGCGCTGCTGGACGGGCGCATCGACTGCGCCATCCACTCGATGAAGGACGTGCCGGCCGAGTGCCCTGACGGGCTGACCATCGCCGCCATCCCCGAGCGCGAGGACCCGCGCGACGCCTTCCTGAGCAACAAGGCCGACCGGCTGGAGGACCTGCCGCAGGGCGCGCGCCTGGGCACCGCCTCGCTGCGCCGCCAGGCCCAGTCGCTGCACCGGCGGCCCGACCTGGACGTGCAGCTGTTGCGCGGCAACATCGACACCCGCCTGCGCAAGCTGAACGAGGGCGAGGTGGACGCTACCCTGCTGGCCCTGGCCGGCATGAAGCGGCTCGGCCTGGAGGCCCACGCCAAGAGCATCCTCGACCCCTACGAGTGCCCGCCCGCGCCGGGGCAGGGCGCCCTCGCCGTCGAGACCTGGGTCAAGGACCAGGACGCGCCCTGGCTGGAGGCGATCCGTGATCCGGCCACCACCCTCGCCGTCGCCGCCGAGCGGGGCGCGCTGCGCACCCTGGAAGGCTCCTGCCGCACGCCGATCGGGGCCCATGCCTGGATGGCCGGCGGCCAGCTGCAGCTGGTCGTCGAGGCGCTGACGCCGGACGGCAAGACCCGGTTCCGCCGCGAAGGTTCGGCCGAGCTCTCCGCCCTGGCCTCGCCCTTCGAGGCGGCGCAGGATCTCGGGACCTCGCTGGCCACGGCCATCCGCGAAGAGGCGGGCGAGGCCATCGTCTTCGGATGAGGCGCCGGCGCAAGCGGCAGGTCTGGATCACCCGGGCCCGCCCCGGCGCCGACGCCACCGCCGGCCGCGTCCGGGCCCTCGGCCACGAGCCCTTCGTCGCCCCCCTGCTGGAGGTCCGCCGGATTCCCGGCGCGATCCCGGACGTCGCCGACGTCTCCGCCCTGGCCTTCACCAGCGCCAACGCCGTACGCGCCTTCGCCCAGGGCTGCGGGCGACGCGACCTGACCGTCTATGCGGTAGGGGCGGCGACCGCCCAGGCCGCCCGCGAGGCCGGCTTCGAGCACGTGCTGTCGGCCGACGGCGACGTGGAGGCGCTGGCCCGCGCCATCGCCGGCCGCCACCGGCCCGAGGACGGCCCGGTCCTGCACCCCTCGGCGAGCGAGCCGGCCGGCGACCTCGCAGGCGCGCTGGCCGCCGCCAGGATCGAAGCCCGCCGCCTCGACGTCTACGAGACCGTCCCGGCCCCGCTCGGCCGGCGCGATCGCGCCCGCATCGGGCGGATGGACGACGTGCTGCTTCACTCGGCCAAGGCCGCGGCCGTGCTCGCCGACCTGTTGCGCGAAAGCCCGCAGCCGCAACTTCGCGCGCTGGCGATGTCGCAAGCGGTGCTGGCCCCCTTGGCGGGCGTGCCCCTGTCGGCCAAGCTCTGCGCCGAGCGTCCGGCCGAGGCCGAGCTGCTGAGGTTGATCGACACGCCATGAGCGCCGCCGACGAGGCCGAGATCACCGCCCCGCGCGATCCGGCGAGCTACGCCCGCCCGCGGCGGCCGGGGCTCGGCCGCGCCGCGCTCGTCGCCCTGGTGGTGCTGGCGGCGCTGGCCGGCTGGCTGCTGGGGGTGATGGGGCCGAGGCCCACCGCCCTGCGCCCCGAGGCGCCCGAGGCGGCCGTCCCGCCCGAGACCGCGGTCGTGCCGACCGCCCCGCTCGCGGCCTTCGAGCCCGCCCCGCCGCCCGCGGCCGCCGCGCCCGCGGGGCTCGGGGCGCTCGGCGAGCGGCTCGCCGTGCTGGAGCGCCGCCAGGCCCAGACCTCCGAGGCCGCCGCCGCGGCCCTGGCGACGGCGGCGCTGATCGAGGCGGCCGGCGGATCGGGGAGCTTTTCCGAAGAGCTCGCCGCCCTGCGCCGCGCCGCGCCGAACCTGACCGGCCTTTCCCAGCTCGAGCCCCTGGCCCGCACCGGCGCGCCCAGCCGCGCGGCGCTGGCCGACAGCTTCCCCGACTACGCCGCCCGCGCGGTGGTCGCCGCCCGCGCCCCCGGCGACGGCGCCAGCCTGCTGGCCCGCGTCGGCCACGCCTTCTCCCGCATCGTCACCCTGCGCCGCGTCGGCCAGGTGGAGGGCGAGGGGCCCGACGTGGTCGTCGCCCGCGCCGAGCGCCAGCTCGAGGACGGTCAGGTGGAGCGCGCCGTGCGCACCCTGTACGCGCTGCCGCCCGCCGGCCGTGAGGCGCTGGGGCCCTGGCTCGCCCGCGCCGAGCGCCGGGCCGAGATCGACCGCCGGGTGCAGGCGCTGCGCGCCCAGGCCCTGGCCCGGCTCGCCGGACTTTCGCCCGCGCCGGCCGGGGAGGGCGCGCCGTGATCCGCATCGCCCTCGCCTTCGTGCTGGTCGCGGCGATGATCGTCGCCATCCTGGCGATCGCCGGCGAGCCGGGCCGGGCGAGCGTCGTCTGGCTGGGCTGGCGGGCCGACATGACCGCGGCCACCGCGGCCCTGCTGACCCTCGGCTTCTCGCTGGTCGCCACGGTGGTCTGGCGGATCGCCCTGTGGGCCGTCGAATCCCCCCGCCGCGGGGCGCGGATGCGGGCCGAGATCCGCCGCCGCCAGGCCAACGAGGTGCTGACCCGCGGCTTCCTGGCGGTCGCCGCCGACGACGGCTCGGAGGCCCGCAGGCTCGCCGCCAAGGCCGCCGACCTCGCCGAGGAGACTCCCGGCCTGGTGCGGGTGCTGGCCGCGCTGGCCGCCGACGCCGCCGGCGACGCGGCCGCCGCGCAGGCCGCCTACACCGCCATGCTGGGCTTCCCCGACATGCGGCTGGCCGGTCGCAAGGGGCTGATGAGGCTCGCCGCCGAGGCCGGCCAGCGCGACGTCGCCCTCTCCCACGCCGAGGCCGCTTACGCCCTGCCGCGCACCGCCCGCTGGGCCTGGCGGGCGCTGCTTGAGGCGAGATTGGAGGACGGCGACTGGGACGGGGCGCTGGCCCTGGTCCGCTCGGGCGTGGAGCGCAAGGTGGTTTCGCCGCTGGTCGCCGAGCGGGCGCGGGCCGCCCTGCTCGCCGCCTCCGCCCCCCGGCTGGAGGCCGACGCCGATCCCAAGGCCCGCGCCCAGGCGCTGGAGCGGGCCAGCGAGGCCGCCAAGCTGCAGCCCGGCTTCGCCCCCGGCGTGGTGATGGCCGCCCGCCTGCTGGCCATGGACGGCAAGGTGCAGAAGGCCGCCGGCCTGATCGAGGGGGCCTGGAAGGCCGCGCCGCACCCGGCCCTGTGGCTCGCCTACCGCGACCTGCGCACCGACGAGACGCCGCGTCGCCGTGCCGAACGGCTGGCGGGCCTCGCCGCCCTCAACCCCGGCCATCGCGAGAGCCGCATCCTGTCGGTCGAGCAGGCGCTGATCGCCGGCCAGCCGCTGGCCGCGCGCGAGGCGGCCGCGTCCCTCCAGGCCGAGCCGCTGACCGCCCGAACCGCCGGCCTGTTCGCCCGCCTCGCCTATGCGCTGGGCGAGCCCGACGAGGCGCGCATGTGGACCACCCGGGGCCTCGCCGCCCCGCAGGAGGCCGACTGGTCCGACCTCGACCCCGAGGGCCGCGCCTTCGCCTACCAGCCCGCCGACTGGGCGCGGCTGGTCTCCGCCTTCGCCGAGACCGGCGAGCTCGTCCACCCGCGGCTGGAGCGGCGCGAGCGGACCATGACCGAACTGCCCGAGCTGCCGGCCCTCTACGCCGACTCCGCCCCGCTGCTGGGCGACGCGAACCTCGGGACCCTGGTCTATCCGGAAGCCTACGACGGCTACGACGACGAGCCTCCCGAGCCGCCGCCCGATCCCCCGCCGGCCCCGCCGCCCGACCGCTCGCCCCGCGTCGCCCGCCTCTCCACCGCGCGCCGCCGCTTGGCGAACGCCCCAAGGGCCGCTAAATAGGCCCTCCCCAAGCCGGGCCGCCTTAGCTCAGCCGGTAGAGCGGCGCATTCGTAATGCGTAGGTCGCGTGTTCGAGTCACGCAGGCGGCACCACTATCTACTTGATGTGACAGCGGAACTTTGCTGGTGCGTCGGGGTCCGCGGCTAAGGGTCAGGCCCTGGGCGCACCGTGGGCACACGCTGAAACCGTCTCGACCCCATGTGAAGCTTCATCGCGCGACGCAACTATCATCCCTGGAGCGCGGGAGGCCCTAGGGTCCGGACTCATTTGGCCCAGTAGCTGACGATGGCTGCGATGAGCACGCCGGCGAGGAAGTTGTCGGCGAGCTTGTCGTAGCGTGTCGCGACGCGGCGGTAGTCCTTCAGCCGGG
>Ga0172382_10000943_pt1 | contig 53891 bp, 50 predicted proteins | sample Leawel138RmetaG_FD_122245 | JGI IMG/M metagenome (GOLD analysis project Ga0172382, IMG submission 122245) | Leachate microbial communities from a municipal landfill in Southern Ontario, Canada - Leachate well 138R metaG | ecosystem: Engineered > Solid waste > Landfill > Unclassified | place... | reverse complement strand
TCGGCCAATGTGATAGTGGTGGGCATGGCGGAAAAGGCAGGTAAAAAGATAAGCTTCACCAAATTTATGATATATGCCTTCCCCTTTTGGCTAATGTCCCTGGTAATCTCGAACATTTACATTTGGTTTCGTTACTTTCTGTTGAAATGATACCGAAGCGCGTCCTTAAAAAAGATGGGGGGAGAGCCGTATGGCTATATTAACGCTTTCGCGAAAATTGGGAAGCGGATCCCAAGAGATTGGGCTCGCTGTGTCGAAAGCCCTGCGTTACAAGTATGTAAATCATTTTGAAATCGTCGATAAAATGAAGACTATCGGCCAGACGTGGGCGGAATCAGGGGAGAAATTCAACGAGGGTCCCCTTCCGAAACTTCTCGACCGCCGTGATTCGTCGTTCGTCGGGTACGTAGCCTTGGCACAGTGGATCGTTCTTGCTTCTGCAGCTAAGGATAAAGCGGTTATCAACAGTCGCGGATCGAACATCCTGTTAAAGGGCATCCCCTATGCATTCCGGGTCAGGGTTACGGCGCCTGTAGAAAAACGGGTGGAAAGGGTGATGGCCAGAGAAAGCGTTAGCCGCGACGTTGCTGAAATGCTGGTAAATAGGGCGGACCAGGAGATGGCCCGCTCGATCCGCTATATCTATGGAAAAGACTGGAATGATCCAGCAGAATATGACGCTTTCGTGGATACGGGAGCGACTACCATCGACCAGATTGTCGACAACCTCACGAAAGAACTTATCCGGAGAGACAATATTCGTACTAAAGATATGCGAAAAATGCTGGCTTTACGGGTCAAGGCTCATGAAATACGGGCCCATGTACTTACCGACCCAAAACTGTACATGCCCATCATTGAGGTCAGGCCCGAAGGGTGGGGACTCGTCCTCAGGGGTGTCGCGGACAGTGCGATAGTAGCCGAACGAGTTGAAGATATGGCGCAAAGGCTGGCGGGAAGAATACCATTGAAAATTCGAATCCATAGCCGCAGGTAAACAATAAGCCTGCATCGGCCGATGCATGGACCGTTTATCGATAAAAATTAATACTAGGGGGTTATAATGTCGGTTTATGTCGTCAATGAAATCGTAGGTACGAGCGAAAAATCGTGGGAGGACGCAGCCAGACAGGCCATAGAAACCGCTGCAAAGAGTGTCAGAGACATCCGTGTTGCCGAAGTCGTCAAGCAGGATGTTACGATAGAACATGGAGAGATCGAGTTGTACAGGGTGCGGCTTAATTTTTCGTTCAAGTATATTCCGGAAAATTAATTTTATGGCCGATGGCGGCTGAAAAGCCGACCGACCCTTCGCACCTTGGGGTCTCGCAGGGGCTCAATGTCTTATGATGATGGAGTCGGCGGCAATGAAAAGCAGCAAATATCATGAAGGAGTAACGGGGATGATTCGGGTAGATAGGCCAACAGCTATCGGGAAACGGGCGTTTTTCCGGGTGGACGGTGAAACCGGCCTCGTAATGTTATTGGATCAAAATATGGGCGGTGACACAGGTAGCAGATCATATTACTGTTTTTCTGTAAAAATAGCCGAACTGGCAAGCGCCTATCTCTCGACAAAATGCAGGAAAAAACGCGAAGATGAAATGACCGGCGAACAAAGGGAATATTTTCGCTCCTGCCGCAGCGGCGCACTGGGAGAGCTGTTCCAATACTTGATCAGCTACATGGATGAAGGTGATGTATCGTCCCTTACCGCTGAACTGAAACTGATTGGGATCAAGGTCGAAAAATTTGCCGAGAGGCATGCGCACCTTTTTTCAGGGGAAGACATACTGGTAATAAGGAAGCAAAATCTGAAATAGATACGAGCAAGGGTTCGAGCGGAGCGTAATTCCGGTCGTCGCCGCACCGGGCAGGGAAGCACGGCGCGGGCAGTTAACGAGTCTTAAACTTCTCATCGCAACACACGGCGGATGCATATCCAATAATTGTTCCTGTGAAACCCGGGTTTCCAGGGACTGCAAGCTGATCGGGTCAATAAACGTTATCTTTGAGCTCTGTGGACATATTATCAGAATTAACGCGATGTATCAGTCATCGATAATATATGGTAAAGTGGAGCGGGCAACGGGGCTCGAACCCGCGGCATCAAGCTTGGGAAGCTTGCACTCTACCAACTGAGTTATGCCCGCCTGAACAACAGTGTAAATGATATGGTTTCAAGTTTCAAGTTTCAAGCTGAAAAATTCACCGAAATAATTTCTTTTGTCTGAGACGCTTTTAGCTCTTTCTGTTGTACCCGAACCGCTCTTCAAAGACAGGCGCAACCAGGTTGTCGACCGGGGCATGATCGTCCCGGATCACTATCGCATCTTTCCGGTTGATGAACTCATCCATAAGTTCATCCGGCACAACAGCGGACGTTGCACGCCGGCCGAGTGTTTCCTTCAAGAACGTCTGAAAACTTCCAATATCGAAGCCGCCGTTTCCAGCAATGACAATAAAAGTGCTTATCCGGACCTTTCTGAAATTCGGGGTAACGGAGATGAGATAGACATTTTTCTGCCCGAATACCTCGCGCAAGGTCTTGATATACGACGGGAGAAAAAGCCCCCGCTGGAAATTGTCGATTATGTTCGACATGAGTATGGCCCCGGGATTCATCGTATCCTTGATCTGCTGGAGAAATTCTTTTGTCGTGAGATGGTAGGGGATCGATATATCGTTATAAGCGTCCGTAAACACGAGGTCATATTTTTCCTTGCAGTTCATAACATACCACCTGCCGTCGGTGTTGTAGCTGACGATCCGCGTGTCTTTGGGGAGCCCTAGGTGATCGTAAACGACCTTTGTTACATGCGGGTCGATCTCGACGACATCGATCTGCGCTTTAGGATACATTACCTCCATGAAGCGGGGGAAGGTATAACCTCCTCCTCCGATCGTCAGGCTCTTGAAGGACGTATCCTGGTCGAATTTCCATTTGAGCACATCTGCATAGATACGTTCGTATTCATATTCGATATGCGTAGGGTCTTTGAGGTTTACATACGAATGAATAAGGTTGTCCAGCACCATGGCCTCGAGCACTGTTTTTTTATCCGCGCTCATTGTTTTCGAAAGCTTGATCGTGTAGTAATCGCTTTCCTTGTAATAATATGTCCTTCCGCTCAAGGGAACATTGTAAAGGTATGTCTGGATGAGAAAAAGACACGGTGCGGCGATAATGATGAAAATGGCCATGCTGGCTTTTTTCCGGAAGAGCGCGCCCGAAAGTATCGACGCCAGTATCAGGATTATGCCCATGACAAGAACGATGGTCCTTGTGCCCATCCATGAGATAAGGAAGAAACCGGTCGCGAAGGTGCCGATTATAGCTCCTAGGGTGGACAGGGCGTAGATCTTCCCGATCGTGTTGCCGGCATTCTCGAGATTTTTCAGCGTAAGCCGGACCACAACCGGCGATATAGTCCCGAGGACGCAGCCCGGTATGAAAAAAATGATCGACGTGATAATGAAGATCCGCATCATAAGCGAAACGGGAAACCTGTAAGCGGCCACCGCGGTGGTGAGAGGGATGATGGTAAGGGCCGATATTCCCGAGATAAGGAGCAGCCACCCGAGCGTCTTTCGTGAAGGGAACCGGTCGACGAGCTTGCCGCCGATAAAAGCCCCTATGCTGATGCCCGCCAGGATAACACCGATGATGCTTGTCCACGTATAGATGGAAACCCCTACAAATGGGGCTAGGATGCGTCCCGCCACCATCTCGATGACAAGGCTGCAGAAGCTAGCCGTGAAAGTGATAATGTAAGCCTCGAGAAGGGTCATGGGTCGGTTCCTCCCTGAATGCGATTGGATTTCTTTATGGCTCTCGATAATGGTCTTTAACCCGGAGCATAATACTAAATAGCATCCCCTCGGTTTTGTCAAAGAAATTACGCACAAACACGGGATTATACCCGCTGCTCACCCCCGATACCATTGGATGGAATGAAGAATTGTACACGAAGCGATTTTATACTATATTATTATCATCATGAAAGTTCTCGTTGTCGAAGATGAAGTCAAAGTCTCCAATTTCATAATGCGGGGCCTTGAAGAAGAAGGGTATACCGTCGAAGTGGCGGAGGACGGCAAGAAGGGTCTCGATCTCATCACAGCGAAGAACTATGACATCATCCTTCTCGATCTCATGATACCCGAAATGGACGGATTGGAAGTGCTGAAACGTATGCGGCAGGATGAGATCGAAACCCCCGTTCTGATCATTACCGCCAAGAGTACGAAAGAGGATGTGATCAAAGGGCTCGACACAGGAAGTGATGATTACCTTACAAAGCCATTTTCCTTCGATGAGCTTTTGGCGCGGATGCGGGCGCTACTGAGGAGAAGCCGCAAGGCCGTGCCGCTGACCTTAGAGTACCAGGACATGGTCCTGAACCCGTATAACAGGAAATTGTCGGTCGGAGATAGGGGGACCGAGCTTACCGAGAAAGAATTTCTCATCATGGAATATATGATGCGTAATTATGAAAGGCCCCTGACGCGAAAAGAGATGGCCGAGTATGCTTGGCAAAGTCAGGATGACTCTTCGAACATAGTGGACGTCTATGTCAATTTTTTGAGAAAAAAGATCGAACTCCTTACGGACAGGAAATTTATTCACACGGTCCGCGGGGTGGGTTATATCCTCAAAGAAGGCAATGAAAAGCTTTAGTCTTCCCATTAAATGGAAATTGACCCTGTGGTACGGCGGGATTCTCGCATTAATACTGGTAGCTTTCTGCGGCTTTGTCTATACGTATTTTCAAAACAGCCTCCAGAAAAGCATTGATACCAAGATTAAGTCCATAGCCGAGGTCCTTTCCTCGTCAATGACGGAAACCCATGGCCAGAGCCTCTTCGGCAATTTCGAGCGCTACCTCGAAAATGCGCTCGGCAAGAAACCGAAAGGCAAGTTTATCCAGATCATCGACGCATCGGGCAAGATCGGGGCCCGGCTTAACGACCTCGAGGCCGAGGCCGTGCCGGTCAGCTTTGTGACTCTCGAAAAGGCGCTCAAGGGAGAGGTTGTCTATGAAACCATAGAAACGGCGCGCCCAAGGTTGCGCATGATCACAATGCCGATTCTCGAGAACAAGAAGGTCATCAGTATTGTCCAGGTGGGTTCCTCGCTCGAAGAATTCGAGGATACCATGAAGCGCCTTCTTATAATAATGATAGTGAGTATAATCACCGCCACGGGAGGAACGATAATCGTCGGCTACTTTATGGCGAAAAAGACTATGAGGCCGGTCGATCAGATACGAAGGGCGGCAGTAAAGATATCATCTAGCAACCTTGATGAACGCATAGAACTTAAAGGGCGAAAGGATGAACTGGGCCGTCTGGCCGATACATTCAACGCAATGATCGCCCGCTTGAAAGATTCTTTTCAGAGGGTCAACCAGTTCAGCATCGACGTGTCCCATGAACTGAAGACGCCGTTGACCATTCTGAAAGGTGAAACGGAACTGGCGTTGCGAAAGGACAGGACAAACGAAGAATATAAGAAATCCCTCGAAAGCAATCTCGAAGAGATCGATAGAATGAGCCACATCATCGATGACCTGCTCCTGCTTTCAAAAGCGGAGACCAAGGATATGCGCCTCAACCTCGACAAGGTCGACCTCAGGGACCTTCTGGCGGACGTCTGTTTGAATATGAAGATCTTCGGAGAAAACAAGGGTGTGGAAATAATAGCAAAAGAGCTTGAAGATATCCGGATAGTCGGGGACGCGCTCAAACTCCGCAGAATGATCACAAATATAGTTGAAAACGGTATTAAATACGGGCATGCTGGCGGGTATGTCGCCGTGTCGGCCTGCAAGCAGGACGGTTTCGCCTGCATAAACGTGAAAGATGACGGGCCGGGCATATCATCCGATGACATAAAATATATCTTCGACAGATTTTACCGCGCGGACAAATCGCGCAAGCGCGAGAGCGGTAGCGGTCTCGGCCTTTCGATCAGCAAATGGATCGCGGAGGCCCATCATGGAACGATCGAGGTCGAATCAACGCCTTCCACGGGGAGTCTGTTCATTATCAAATTACCTATGTCTTGATGGAGGTTATATGAAGAACAAACGACTTATAGTCACGGTTTGTATTCTGATCATTGCAGCGATCGGTTTCGCGTATGTTCGGGCACAGGTTGCTACTGACAGGCGGCCGGCACCCGAGGTCGCCCAAAATGTCAGAAACGCAGCGGCGATGACCGGGTTGCCGTCTTTTACCGGACTCGTCAACCAGGTCAAGCCGTCGATAGTCAACATCAGTACTACGGCTGTCATTAAAGGTCCGGGTGGCCAGGGTCCGTTCGTAGGCCCGAACAATCCATTCAAGGATTTTTTTGGGGATGATTTCTTCGATAAATTTTTCGGGAACGGGCCACGCCGCGAATACAAACAGCGCAGCCTCGGTTCCGGTTTCATTATCGACAGGGAAGGATACATTCTTACAAATAACCACGTTGTCGAGAAAGCTTCGACCATCAAGGTCAAGCTTTCGGACGAAAAAGAATATGATGCGAAGATCATTGGCCGTGATCCGAAGACCGATATAGCCCTGATCAAGATCGATGTGCGTCATACACTGCCTGTCGCGGTACTCGGGGATTCAGGCACTTTGCAGGTGGGTGACTGGGTTGTGGCGGTCGGCAACCCGTTTGGCCTTGAACACACGGTTACGGCCGGCATCGTCAGCGCCAAGGGAAGGATAATCGGGGCCGGCCCGTACGATGACTTTATCCAGACCGATGCGTCGATCAATCCCGGCAACAGCGGCGGGCCTCTGCTCAACCTGAAAGGAGAGGTCGTGGGTATCAATACTGCGATTGTCTCAGGCGGTCAGGGGATCGGCTTCGCGATCCCCATCAATGTCGCGCGCGACATGCTCGCGCAGCTCAAGAGCAAAGGTAAGGTGGCGCGCGGCTGGCTTGGTATAGTCATTCAGAAGATGACGCCGGAGATAGCGAAAACGTTCGGGATCTCCGAATCGGATGGCGCTCTGGTTGCTGACGTCATGGAAAATGGTCCGGCAGAAAAGGCCGGGATCAAAAGGGGCGATCTCATCATCTCATATAACGGCAAGAAGGTGAAAGACAACGATACACTGCCCCGCTTGGTTGCGGCGACCGAGATAGGCAAGAAAGCTAGGATAGTCCTTATCAGGGATAAGAAGCGCATGGAAGTCGATGTGGTCGTAGGTGAACTTCAGGATGAAGCGCTCAAGGCGAAAAAGACCGAGGTCGAAAAGGACGTCATCGGTCTTGTCGTTCAAGATATTACGGCAGAAGTGGCAAAGCATTTGAACCTCAAGGATAAACGCGGTGTTATAGTAACGGACGTTATCCCCGGGTCCCCTGCCCAGGATGCCGACATCCGCACGGGAGACGTTATCAAGGAAATAGGGAGAAGGCCGGTTCGGAGCGTTGCGGAATTCAAAGACATATTGAAGAAGTCCAATATCAAGGAAGGCCTCGTGATGCTTATCCAAAGGGAAAATACGACATTCTACGCGGTTATAAGGCAGTAGAAGACCTATCGGGGTTCTATGGCGCGGGCCCAGACAAATTATCTGTCCTGGGCCTTCCTTAGAATCCTATATTTATCCAATAATTACCTATCCTTAGCGCATAAACTTTATGAGCTAAAAGAGTTTATTCTACCAAGCATGTGTTAATCTAATTTTTTCTTTGCAAAAAAAGTTTAATCATGTATTATTGAGTCATGCCTCAATATCAATGGGAAGGGAAAACGGTTTCCGGCGAGCCGCAGAAAGGTAATACAAAGGCCGGTTCGGTCGACCAGTTGCGCGCCATTTTGAGGAAAGACGGGATCATTCTTATCGGTGCCACCGAAACTAGGGAAAAAGAGAAAAAATTTAACCCCAAGAAAAAGATAAAAAGACTCGAGATACTGCTTTTCACCCGCCAGCTTTCCACGATGATCACGTCAGGCCTGCCGCTAGTACAATCCCTTGATATTCTTGGTAACCAGATCGAGGACGCCAATTTCAAGGGCATGGTCAAGGATATAAAGGAGAGGATAGAGGGTGGCTCCCGTTTTGCCGATGCGTTGCGGGAGTATCCGCAATGTTTTGACGAGCTGTATATCAACCTTGTCGTAGCCGGTGAAGAGGGAGGCCTTCTCGACAACGTTCTTCAGAGGCTGGCCGTTTATATTGAAAAATCCGAGAAACTGAAAAAGAAGGTCAAGAGCGCAATGATCTATCCTATAGCGATCATTGTCGTAGCCCTCATCGTGGTCGTCGTTCTGCTCCTGTTCGTTATACCCGTCTTCGAAAAGATGTTCACGGAAATGGGAGCGGAACTGCCTGCTCCCACGCAGATGGTCATCAAGATGAGCCAGTTCATGCAGTCCTACTGGTACATTATGCTCGCCGCCATCGTCGGTGTGGTATTTGCTCTCAAGTATTACTACAAAACAGATGTGGGTCGTCGCAATATAGACCGCTTCTTGCTGAAGCTCCCACTGTTCGGGGTTCTTACAATCAAGGCCTCTGTAGCCCGGGTGACCCGGACGCTTGCCACCCTTCTCATGAGCGGCGTCGCGATCCTTGAAAGTATGTTGATCGTTGCGAAAGTCGCGGGCAACAAGATAGTCGAGGACGCGTTGATGGTGGCACGGTCACGGATCAGCGAGGGGCGTACGATGGCAGAGCCTCTCGAGCAGGCCGGCATTTTCCCTCCTATGGTCGTTCAGATGGTCCAGGTTGGCGAATCGACTGGTGCCCTCGACAGCATGCTTAACAAGATCGCAGATTTTTACGAAGAGGACGTCGATAACATGGTCTCGAACCTGACAGCTATGATGGAACCGATGATCATGGTCTTTCTTGGCGTAATCCTCGGCGGGTTGATCATCGCTATGTATCTCCCTATCTTCAAACTCGGTCAGGCAGTCGGATAAAATTTTCCGTTCAAAAAATTAAAAGATATCCTCTCGTCCGTTCGTGATGGCTAGCTTATCGTAACCGGGACCGGGGTTCTTCATCACGAACGCTCTGTATATAAAAATAGTCATGGCGATACGTGCACAGACAAATGAACCGCAAAAAACTTGACATAGCGTTAGATTATAGTATATATAACGGTCGTTGTAGCTATGTTGATATAACGATGGTTCATAGGGATAAACTCGTTGAGAGGAGCATCGTGGTTATAGGGGAAACGATCGATACAATCAGTGAACTGTATGGAGACTGCCTGCATAACATTACGGTGGAAAGACTGGTAATAGGGATATTCTTTACCGGTGTAAAGCTTTCGATTGGGCATGCTGGAATATCCTATACCCCCGTCCTGGAGATGCACGATGATGTCCGTCATGCGAGCCCGATATTCACAAAAAACATGCCAGCACGATTCAGAGGCATGACCGCACGGGACATCTTGTACGACCTTAGCGATACCCCAATGCACAAAACGGTGAAGATTACAGTGCTAAATGCTCTTTCTGCCTTGTTTCTTAACGAGGAAAGGTATTCTATTCTTGAAGGCATCGATGTGCTGGATTGTGTAAATTTCGACGCAATGAGCCAAATTGGAATGGTCGGTGCGTTCCCCTCTTTTCTTCAGAAATTCAAAACAGTTCATAATGTTAAACTAAGTGTCATCGAGAAAAAAAGGGAAAGTTTGACTGATGATGACGCCAAATATTTTGTGCCGGCTGATCAAGCCCCTCATGTGATCCCGTTGTGTGACATCCTCATTGTCACGGGAGCCTCTATTGCGAATGGGACCATAGATGCCCTTCTGAGCTATGCGCGGTACGATGCCCGGATAATAGTCGTTGGTCCCACAGCAAGCTTCCTGCCGGATGCCTTCTTTAGAAGAGGAGTGGATATCGTTAGCGGGGTGTCGATATTAGAACCGGATAAAACCCTTGATATGCTATCGGAGGGGATTGGTGCGTATCACCTTTTTAGAGGATGTGTAAAAAAGATCAATATACGTGAAAAAAATCACCAGACTAGAAACCCGTTGGACGAAACGGCCATGCAAATATCCCGCGAAAAGAAGGAGGTCTGCAATGGAATTTCTTCATTATGTCGTTGATTACGGGGTCATGGCAGTTCTTCTCTTAATGAGTGTTGTGGTTGTGGCCGTCGCGATCGAAAGAAAGCTCTTTTACACCAGGCTGCAAGTTGCCAGCTATGCCGATAAGAAAACACTGGAGCTTCAACTCACCAAAAGGCTTCACATTATCGCCACAATAGGGAGCAATGCTCCTTATATCGGGCTCCTTGGTACGGTTTTAGGCATAATGCTCACATTTTCCACAATTGGGGACAAAGGTCTGGCAGATACGGGGCAGATAATGTCCGGTCTTGCTCTTGCCCTGAAAGCAACTGCCGCCGGGCTCCTTGTCGCCATCCCTGCCGTCGTTATGTACAATTTTCTCACGCGAGCGGCCAAAGAGCTTATCCTGGAATGGGAGATAAGCAATGGAAGATAAACACTTTGACTATATGAATGTAATCCCCCTGGTCGATGTAATGATGGTATTGCTCACGATTGTCCTGATGACCTCGACATTCATCGCCAGCGGCATAATACCTGTAGAGTTACCGAAAGTTTCCGAGGACCAGAAAGCCGTTGCCAAGACCGCAACGATCATTGTCGACAACCGGGGATTGTTCTACTTTGATTCGGCGCCTGTAACTCTTCAAGGCCTTCGGGAGAAAATAGACAAACTGAAGCGAGAAACACCCGTGCTGGTAAAAGCGGACCGATATGTTGCGGTTCAGGCCTGTGTCGACGTGCTTGACCTGCTTTCCAGTGCCGGATTCAAAAAAGTTGGTTTGCAGACGGAACGGAAACAACAATAAAGCAATGAAAAAATATTATCTGCTCTCCTGCTTCATGCATGCGGTTCTTGTAGCGGCACTTCTGGTCGTGGTCGGCCACAAAAGTTCCGAAACTGTCACTGTAGCCCTCAGCAATGATTCATTTATGGCAGGGGGGTCCGGCGGTGATGGCAACATTCCCGGTTCCGAACCCATGCATAATGAGGAAAAAAGGATAGCGTGGGATAGTAAAAAAGTTAAGGCATCCCGAAAAATGTCGCTCGCAACTAGTCGAAAACCACCGAAGAATGCTTCATCACGAGAAAACGAAAAGAATGATGTCATTGCTTCGAGCGAATCATCGGATATTACCATGCCTGGCACAATTACTCCGGTCGGTTCGGACTTTGATATCGATCAGACGACAGTGGGTTTCGGAGGAGGAGGGACCGGCACGGGCGGCTATGGCCCTGGATCCGGTTTCGGCGGGAAAGGAAAGAATGGTACCGGCGGTTCGGGCGATGGGTATGGTATCGGCTCTAACAATGAATTGATGAAGGCGCAATATCTCGCAAAACATTTCAAGTACATTCGGGACCTTATCATGAAGAATCTCATCTATCCGCTGCACGCGAGAAAAATGGGGTGGAAGGGACAGATAACGGTTTCCTTTATAATTTGTGAACAGGGGAATGTTGAGCAAATAAGGATCATAAAAAGCTCGGGCTATAAGATCCTCGATGATAATGTGGCGCACACGATCAGGGATGTGCAGCCATTCCCGAAGCCGCCGATAAGAGCGGAAATTGTGATTCCTGTTTCATACAAGCTTGGATAGACAACTGAGAAAGGGAGAAAGATATGAGTGCCGATAACCTCGATTTTGGGAAATGTCTTGAGGATGCAAAAAACTTTCATGGGGATCTTTGTGCCGGGATCACTCTCGGGACAAGGATGTCTATTCTGGGCCTCAAGACGATAGGGATCAACGATCCGAAAGGCGCGGACAGAAAAAATATAATAGTGTTTGCAGAAACCGACAGATGCGTGACGGACGCGCTCCTTTCAATAACGGGTTGTCATCCCGGCAAACGAACAATGAAGATATTTGACTACGGCAAGATGGCGGCTACTTTCGTCAATTTAAAAACAGGTAAAGCGGTCAGAGTTGTCGTGAAAAACAAGAGGGACAACCAGTTGAAGCAGGAAGAGGGCGAGGATCGGTCCAGGATGGATGCCTACATGTCAATCCCCGCCGAAGATCTTTTCACGATAGAGCCGGTCCGTGTGGACCTGAAGCCGGAAGACATGCCCGGAAAACCCTTGCATGTCACAGTATGCTCTGCATGCGGGGAGCGCGTCATGGACAAAAGGGAAGTCTGTGAAAACGGGGTTGTTCTGTGTAAACCCTGCTCAAAGGGCGAACGTTATTACACATCGATACATAAGGATCAATAAGATCTGAAAAAATACGGAATAAGACTCGATCCAGAAGGAGGAAGGGGTAAGCCGTGAAAAGAGTGGCCAGAAGATTGTTGGTATTGATACTCGTATTGGGAATGTGTTCTTTTACTGGATTTCTTAATGCACAGGACAACACGCAGGGCACCAAAGAAAAGAAAAAACAGGCAGACAAAAAACCGGAACGAAAGACAGGCAAGCATGGTTCGTACAGCATGGATGAGATCACAGTACCGGGCAAGGGAATTAAGGAACCCGTTTCAAGCCTTTACTCGATGCCGGAAAGTGCCGCGCTGGGGACCGAGACCATTTCAAAGGAAGAGATCGAGGCTATCCACCCGCAGACCGTCTACGATATCCTTGAATTCGTTCCAGGAATGGAAATAACTTTTCAAGGTCGGGAACACATGAACTTCAGCAATATGAGGGGAATGGGCAAGTTCGGGATCATCCTCGACGGTGTATACGTACTGAGTCCCGACCGAATCCTTGCAACTCTGCCCGTTTACGATATTGAGTCAATTACGGTAGTCAGGGATGCAACGGCCCTCACGCTTGGTCCCCTTACAAACTTCGGCAACAGTACGGGTGCTTCCAACCAGGGGTTTGTCGTCATAAAGACGAAAAGGGCCTCTAAACTGGAAGGGGGCTTTACTGCGAGCTATGGCAGCTTTCATACAGATAAAGAAAATGTTTACCAGGGAGCTAGGATAAAGGATTTTGATTACCGGGTTTCATATACGCATCGGGATAGTCTGGGCAAAACCGGCTGGTACAACGGGTATCGCGACCAATCCGTGCTTTTTCGCGGGGGCTATACCAACAACATGATCAACGCCGATGTCCTGTACTTCACAAGCAGGGGGATGCGCGAGATCCAACGGGGCGAGATTGCCGGCGGCAAGATGGACGGTACCCTCGATACGACCAAGTGGAGATTTAGCCCCCTGCAATCCGACATGATTGTATTGAATTTAAGTAAGCCGTGGACCAGCAGTCAGACAACCGCGTTAAGCTATTCCTACGGCAATCTGATCATCAATAAAGAGGCGTCTACATTTATCAAGGAAGTCCCGATCACATCGACCGACCAGGATCAACGCGGGCAGATATTAAACCTTCGGCACACCGTTGCCTTTGACGACAATACGCTCAGGGTGGGAGGCCAGTACTTGGATGCGATAAGCCCCACGGGGCTTGCCCCCATGGTGGGAAGGCGCTCGTCCGAAAGCATGTACAGCCTCTACGCGCATGACGAGCACAGGTTGTTCAACAATAGATTGAGTATTGATGGTGGGGTGCGGGTCGACAAGAAATACTACGACAATAGCCCTGTTACCGGATCTCCGATGCATGAATGGGGAAAGGAGACATATACGTATGCCCTCGGTGCCTCATTTAAGCCACATCCCATCCTGACACTGACCGGCAGATTTGCCTATTCGGAGAATTCACTGGCCAGTTATCAACTCGATGCCACGACAAGGGCATCTCTACCTCCTGAAAGACGATACAGATATGAAGGCGGAGTTCTTGCCAATTTTCACCGGTCGTTTAACCCATCGGTTACACTTTTCTATTATGATACAAAAAACGAGAAGGTCGCAGCCGGCAGTATCATCGACAAAAATACCGGTGAAGAGATCGACCTTGTCAGGCTGTCGGACGTACGAACCAAGGGGCTTGAGATAGGTGCATACGGCCAGTTCTTGAAATATTTCGTATACAATCTCAATTATTCGTATGTAACCACGAACGATCATGCCATGAACCGGCAAATGCCGCACAACATGGCAAGCGCCCGATTGGGCTACAGGTACAAAGGGTTTGAAACAAACCTCATGACAAAGTGGGTAAACGGGTACAAGCAGATTACCGCGGCCCCCGGTCTTTTCTCCTATGAGTTTGGCGACTATACCAGAATCGATGCAAACGCAAGTTACAAGTTCAAGATATTCGACAGGGATACCAGGGTCATGCTGTTTGGCCAGAATCTGGGCGATGTTCATTATGCCACACGATATGTCACCGGGGCATATAAAGATGTTGGACGGCTGTTCGGCATCGAACTCTCGTACAGTTTTTTCTGATAACGAAAAGAGTGCGTCGTCATGGAGATGAATGTCCTGGAATTTGACCGGATCGCCCGCGAGGTTTTTGCCCCTGTCTACAGGTTCATCGCAGAAAAGATAAAGGTAAAGACAGGTGTGACTGAGGGTTTATGCGTCGATCTGGGTGCTGGAGGAGGATATCTTGGGATCGAACTTGCGAAGATCACGGACCTCAAAATGTACCTCCTGGACAGCTCGCTGGAGATGGTCGATATTGCCCGGGATAATATTATCAATGCCGGGCTAGCGAAAAGGCTCCACGCTATACACGGTGACGTTCACAATATGTTGATGCCCGATTCTTCCGTAGACTTGGTCGTAAGCCGCGGTTCCGTGTTCTTTTGGGAAGACACAACGAAGGCTTTTCGGGAGATATACAGGGTTCTTGCGCCGAGGGGCATTGCCTATATAGGCGGGGGTCTTGGTTCACCGGAGATACGAAAGCAGGTCGTAGCGAAACTGAAGGAAATGGGGAGAGAATTCCCCCTCGCCGGAAAAAAGGGGAAAAAAGACCACCAGGCGCTTTTCCGGCGGGCGCTCAAAGATGCGGGAATCACGAATTGTTCCGTGATAAGGAGCGAAGCAGGGCTGTGGATTGTCATCAGAAAAGAAATGATGGAATAATGGAGTTCATTATGATCGATCAAAAAAAGATCTATTTTCTTGTACCGGCTGCCGTTTTTTTCCTGTTGTCCCTTTACGCAGCCGCCGTAGCGTACGCAGTGCCCGTTACCGATATGGCGGGGCGTACCGTAATTTTACCGGACACGATCCGCAAGGTGTACGCGCCATCGCCCTACGGTTCTTACATGATGTATTCCATCGACCCATCCATGCTGGCAGGGCTCAATCTCCCCATCAGGGAGGAGGACAAGAAATATTTCCCGAAGGAGGTAGCCAATCTTCCCGTTATCGGATCTCTTGCGGGACAAGGCCAGGCCGCGAATGTCGAAGTGCTCTTGAAAGCAAAGCCGGACCTTCTCATTATGTGGTCGGTTAGCAGGCCCGCTATCAACGAAAGAACCGAAGAATCTTTAAAAAGGCTGAAAACCCCTTTTATTTATGCAGTTGCCGAGAGCCTTTCGGATTATCCGGATGTCTATCTTTTTCTGGGAAAGGTCTTGAAAAGGGAGGAACGGACAAAAAAGCTGAGCGCGTATAGCAGGAAAACGCTCGACGATATCAAAAATGTGGTGAACAGGATCCCTCCGCAAAAAAGACCGTCCGTCTATTATGCGGAGGGTGAGGACGGACTCAGCACGGAATGCAACGACTCGATTCATGTCGAACTTCTCCAACTTGCGGGAGATAAATGCGTTCACCGCTGCCACACATCAAATCACAAGGGATTTGAAAAAATCTCTCTCGAACAGGTCATCCTATATAAGCCGGATGTGATCCTCGCACAGGAAAAATCATTCTTCGACAGGGTACTGAAGGACCCGGCGTGGCAGAATGTCAAGGCGGTAAAGGAGGGACGCGTCTATCTCATTCCGAGGGCCCCTTTCAACTGGTTTGACCGTCCCCCCTCTTTTATGCGTATCCTTGGTCTGAAATGGCTTACCAGTGTTCTTTATCCAAAGGAATACAGAATAGACATAATCAAGGAAGCGAAAGACTTCTACCGACTGTTCCTCGGGATAGAACTGTCGAACGATGAAATAAGACGGGTAATTTTCCGGTGAAACATACCCGGTTATTTCGAATGCTCCTCATGGTTCTCATGATGGGTCTTTCCTGGCGTCATCCTCGGCGGATTGATCACCGCTATGTATCTCCACATCTTCGAACTCAGTCAGGCAGGCGGATATAAAAATCTCTTTATATCAAGGACCTATCTCGATCAACAGCTCTCCACTTCTCGACGGGTCGTATCCGCCAAGCGTCGCGACCCTGCCGCGGAATCCCTGGGAACGGATCGTATCGAGCACAGTCTGGATATTCTTGTCGTGCAGGGACGCGGCTGGTATCACCAGGTCGTATTGTTCCCAGTGCATAGGGATAAAGCCGAGGTCAAGTGCTTTCGCGGCCGCGTAGATGGCCATACCGCAATCGGCAACGCCGCTTAAGACATCGACCGCCACAGACATGTGCGTAAATTCTTCATGTGAATATCCCTTTATGGAATCGGGTCTTATACCATGACGGGCCAATGAGTAATCGAACAATATGCGCGTGCCTGAACCTGTCTGTCGATTGACGAAAGAGACATCGTCCCGGATAAGGTCCATGATCCCCTTAATCCCTTTCGGGTTGTTTTTTTGAATGATCAGGCCCTGTTCCCTGAGGACAAAGCGAAAGAGACTCACCTTCATACCCTTAAGGAACCGTTTGATGTAGGAGACATTGTACTCGCCCGTTTCGGTGTCAAGCAGGTGGGAGCCTGCGAAATGACATATGCCTTTCCTGACCGCCATGAGACCGGCAAGACTCCCCACGTTCCCCGATGATATCCGTATGTTCCTTCCTGTGCTTCGCCTGATCTCATCGGCAAGAATGTCTATAGTAATGTCGTGACTCCCTATGACGACTATTGTATTGAGCAGTTCCTCGTCGTCGACCAGGAGCCGGGCATTCACTTGCTCATCCTGCATTACGCCTTCCGAAAAGGCCGGAATATGCATGATTCCTTCCGCTCTCGTGAGGGTGGTGACAGACCCCGCAGATCTGGGGAGCGGGGTTGCTGTTAACCGGTCCCCAACCTTGCCGATATTTATGCGGATGAATTCTTCGATCCCTAGTCTTGATGTGATGTTCATGGATGGCTTGACTACGGCGGACCTGTCTTTTGGTGGGGCAAGGCACTGGAGACCAAAAAGAAGGGGTTTGGCAAACTGCTCGAAAGACATGATCGCCGAGACGGCATAACCCGGAATACCTATGACCGGTTTCCCGTTAACAGTGCCGAGAATGGTCGGTTTTCCCGGCATCATGGCAACCCCGTGTACGAGGATCTCTCCGATCTCTCCTATTATGTCGGCAGTGTAATCCTTTGAGCCGGCTGATGAACCGGCATTTATGATAACAAGATCCGGGTCGGAATCAATTGCTCTCAAAAGGGCGTCCCGTATATCCGTCTCGTTATCAGGCGTTATATCAAAAACAGTGGGCTTCCCATGTGCCTCGCGGACAAGCCCGGACAGAATTACCGAGTTTGACTCAATGATCTGATTTTTTCCTAAGTGCCCTGGATCCATGACATCTTTGCGGTGAATAAGTTCCGTGCCGGTAGGGATGATGATCACCCCGGGTTTCCTGCGGACCATTATCTTGAAAACACCTGCTGTGATGAGCGCCCCCATGTCATAGGGGCGGATCACGTGGTTCTGAGGGAGGAGCAGTTGAGTGGCAACGATATCTTCTCCCACCTTTCTTATGTTCTGCCAGGGATGCGCGGGAGAGAGGATCTCGACATGTTCTTCATCCAGTTGATAGATCTTTTCTACCATGACAACGGCGTTGTATCCCTCAGGCAGGGCCTTTCCGGTATCGATCCATAAAGCTTCACCGCCTATCTTGAGAATTTTTGGTGTTTTTTCGGTGGCCCCGTATGTCTCTTCCGCCCTTACGGCAATGCCGTCCATGGCAGCCGAGTGATATGTCGGAGCGGAAATTTTCGCAAATACGGGTTCTGAGGTAACACGCCCCAATGAGTCTTCGACATCGATCTCTTCGGGAGAGGTTTCCTTTTCCCTCCACACCCTCGAAAAGATCGCTTGGGCCTCTTCAAGGCCCTTCATTGCCAGATATACATGTCTTTTCATCATCTATGCCTTAGCTTTAAAAGGGCTAAAGAGCATCACGTCAACAATTTGCCCCTTATAGAGACCTTCTGTATTCCTGTCGATCTTTACCAATCCATCGGCTTCTACGAGCGTAAACATCAGTCCTGATTTACCGAAGACCGGTTCCGCGAAAAACCGTCCATCGCGTTTATCCAGTTTGACCCTTATGTACTCGTCTCTCCCGACTGCCGATTCGACGTTTCGTTCAAGCTCGGCCTGCCGATAAAAATGCTTGTCTTCGAATGCCCGCGCTTCTCCCGACAACCGTGACAAAAAAGGATTGAGAAACACCTCAGCAACAACCATCGCGGAGGCAACATGGCCCGGTAGCCCGAACACCGCCTTGTTGCCGGACCGGGCAATTATGGTGGGCTTCCCCGGGCTTATTGCAACTCCGTGTACAAGCAGTTCCATGGCATCGAAGGATTCCAGGACACTCATGGTCATATCCCGTGTGCCAACCGAGCTGCCGCCGGATATCCAAAGGGTATCCGAGGTCTCGAGAGCGGCGGCGGCTATCTTTCTCAGGTCGGAGAAACTATCATGGCACAATCCCAAATTTACAGGAATTGCGCCGGCCTGACTGCAAAAGGCACTTAAGGTGTAACTGTTTATATCCCGTACCTGTCCCGGCTCAGGCTTCTGATCGATCGGGATCACCTCATCTCCCGTCGAGACGATAGCAACCCTCGGTCTCCTGTATGACGAAATATACTGTATCCCCAAGCCTGCAAGGATGCCTATATCCTGGGGCCTTAAGACGGCGCCCTTTTCAAGTATTAATGCCCCTCGCTTCAGGTCATCCCCCGGTCTTATTACGTTCTCCAGGGGCGATACCGTACGGTTCACTTCAATTGTTTTCTCATCCAGATCGTGGCAGTACTCCAGCATTACTACGGCGTCTGCGCCATCTGGGACCATGCCCCCCGTTGGGATTTTGACTGCCCGTCCAGGCTCGACCGTCTCGGTGGGAACCCGGCCCATGATCACCTCTCCCGTTAGCTCAAAAAGGGCAGGAAGATTTTCAGAGGCGCCGAAGGTATCTTTGGCTCTGACTGCATAACCATCCACGGTAGACCTTGGAAAATTCGGCAGGTCATCGTCAGCAGTGATCTCTTTGCTCAAGACGCGGCCCAAGGCATCTCCTATAAAGATCTTTTCCATGTCTACGGGTTCGAAACCCTTCAGTATCTCAAGGACTTCTTCGTATGTCTTGACTTTGAAAAACAACCTTCTCTCCTTTCCCGGTCAAGAGCTCATGGCCAGAGTGACATGAATGGTGTTTGGATCCAAAGGGCTTTCTGTAACGATCTCCATAATACGCTTCCGTGGAAACTACAGATACCAGCAATTTCCATGCTGCATCCTTAACAAATTCATCCTGAAATGTAAATAGGAAAGAAATCTGGGTGTATGTCGGAGGTCTCAACTCACTTAGCGCGCATGTTCTCAAAAACTGAATAGGCTTCCATGAACGTGGGGAAACCTGTGGTCTGCATGAGCAGGAGCAGGGTATGCATGATCTCGGCGTCCGTCGCCCCTGCTTCCCGTGCTTTGGTAATATGCGTCTCGAGGGCCAGCCTGTGACTACTGGCACCCGAGACGGCCGCTTTTATCAACCACCGCGTCTTTTCCGGCAGAGGACCCGATTCTTCATGGACCTTCTTTCCCAGTGCCTCGTGGGCCTTATATACTTCCGGGAATTCCTTCTTGAATTGTTTCAGGGCATCATGGATGTCTTTCATTGTCTTTTCTCCTGCGGGCTTCGTCAAGTTCTCAATCCGATTATAATACCCGGGCCCCTTTTGTCAACTGCAGCCGGACTTAGCCTGCTGCAAGCGCCATACGGTGCCGATCTAGGGTTTAGACCGCTGTACCCGGGAACCAAATTGACAATGGTATTGTTTGTGGTAGACTAAATACGGTATTTATTGTTGCTACGTTGTAGTATCGCAAAAAAAAGGGGGAAAGAATATGAAATTGAGTGCTAGGAATGTGTTAAGGGGAAAGGTAAAAGCCGTTAACCCGGGCGTGGTTAATACGGAGGTTATCATTGAGGTTGCCGGAGGCGCAGAGATTGTCTCGATCATTACAAAAACATCAGCTGATGCGCTGGGACTTGCAGCGGGCAAGGCCGTATACGCGGTGATCAAAGCGACGAATGTGATGGTTGCAGTAGATTGACCAAGCGTATAACGGTCAGGATAAAGGCCGGAGGGCATTTTGGCCGAACGCTTTCCGGCCTTTATCTCTTTTTGTTTGCGCTGCAAAGATAAAACTGTCAGGCGTACATGCCGTTCATTGCATTTTGAGGCCCGGTATTATCCAAGGCTCTTGAATGCCACGGCTTTTACGGCGGCATATATCTGCGCGCCTTCTTTTATTTCCAGTTCGTTAGCTGCTTCCTTCGAGATCTCTGCGATGAGAACTTCGCTGCCGCATTTCAATTCCACGCCAAGCCTGACCCCCGTGTCGAATACGCTTGTTACGGTCACTTCAAACAGGTTGCGGGCGCTGATCGCCTCGGGATGTCGTTTGAAAAGTATGATGTCCGTTGACGACAGCTCAAAAAGCGTTTCAGGCAGAGAACTGTCACTGGAAACGAAAAGTTCCTGCCCTCCCCAGCGATATACGGAAAGGCCGTTAATACGCCGCGGGTTGGTAAGCCTGAGAAGGTTCATGTAACCGATTGTGCCCTTCATCCTGTCGCGAGCCAGGCCCTCTGCTGTAACCTGCCCCGTAACGCGTCCGTCCACTACCGTGATCACCTGGTTTGTCATGACCCTCATCTCCACCAATGCGTGCGAGATGAAGAGGTAGGGGATCTCGAAGATCGCGCATGTATCCTTCAGGTAGGAAATGATCTGGAACTTCAAGCTGTCATCAACGGCGGAGAGGGGTTCATCCATCAGTAATAGCCTGGGATTTGAGAGGATTGCCCGGCCGATAGCCACCCTCTGTCTCTCTCCGCCCGACAGGTACCTGACCCCTCTGTCGAGCAGGTGCCCTATCTGCATCACGTTCACGAGCTTATCCAACGTGACATTGCGATACCGGGGGTCACACCGCTTGTAGCCGTAAAGAAGATTGTTTCTTACGTTTAAGTGTGGGAACAGGTGGGGGCGCTGAAAGACCATGCCGATGCGGCGGTGTTCGGGCGGTATATGAAGCTTGCGGCTGCTGTCGAAGAGTGTTTCACCGTCGAGACTGATAAAGCCCCGGTCAGGATACCGAAGTCCTGCTATGAGGCTCACCAGCGTTGACTTCCCACCGCCCGAAGGGCCGAAAACACCAAACCTGTCCCCCTGGATCGCAAAATCGGCGTCCAAATAAAAGGTACCGAGCTTTTTTTGCACTTTTACGGTGAGATTCACTTCAATCCGCCCTGGTCATACGTCTGCTGAGCCATTCGTGAAAGATAAGCATAACAACCGAGATAGTGATAGACACGAGACACAGCGCCATGGCCATGACATCACCACGCGGCGAACTGACGTATTCATAGATGGCGAGCGGGATAGTCTGGGTCACGCCAGGAATGTTTCCTGCCACAATAATAGTGGCACCGAATTCGCCAAGCCCGCGGGCGAACATAAGAATGGAGCCTGCTATCAGTCCCCGCACGGAGAGCGGCAAGATCACGTTCATAATGGTGTCGAACCACCCGGCGCCCAGGGTACGTGAAGCCTGAACGAGCCGTTCATCGATCGTCTCCATGCCTGTGCGGATCGACCTCACCATGAGCGGGAAGCCGACTACCGACGTGGCTATGACTGCTGCCTTCCACGTAAAGATCAATTTGATCCCCATAGGTTGCAGCACCCACTTTCCTATCCATCCGCTCTGTCCCAGGAGTAATAACAGGAGATACCCGATCACAACGGGCGGCAATGTCAGCGGGAGGTTGACGATAACGTCCAGAGCAACCCTCCCGCGGAATCTTTTATACGTCATGAGATAGGCCACCGCAAAGCCAAACGGTAAAGACAAAAGGGTCGCAACCACTGCCACCCTTACGGAGAGGAGAATTGCGAGGTAATCCGAATGGCTGAATACGGGCATGAAAATTATTTTACTGCAAAACCGTATTTTACAAGAACTTTTTCAGCCTCGGGGGACTGGAGAAACTTGTAAAATGCGACAGCTTCGGGCTTCTTGCTTCCCGCTGTCGTAAGCCCGACAGGATAGGTCACCCTCGGATAAAGGTCCTGCGGAACTGTAAAAAGAATTTTCACGTTCTTTGCCATCAACTCGGCATCAGTCTTGTAAACAAAAGCACCCGATACTTCTCCGCTATCAGCATACATAAGGCATGCCCGGACATCTTTGGCCATAACGAGTTTGTTCTCCAGCTGCTTGTCGATGCCGGCCTTCTTGAAAGCCTGAACGGCGTATTCACCCGCGGGAACGCTCTTCGGGCTTCCTATGGCTATCTTGTCCAGCTTGGCCACGTCCCGCATGGCTTTCACCTTCAGGTCGGGCTTTCCGACGAATACAAGCGTATTGAAGGCAAAAGTACGGATATTTTTATCGTCCATGAATTTCTTTCCCTTCAGGTAGTCCATCCATTGCAGGTTTGCCGAGAAAAAAAGGTCGGCAGGGGCGCCGTTCTCGATCTGTTTTGCAACCGCTCCCGACGCTCCGAAATTGTTCTGAAATGTGACGCCGGGATTATTCTTTGCAAAGATGTTTTCGAGCTCACTGACCACATCTTTCAGGCTGGCGGCGCCGGACAGGTTGACGTCTCCTGCGTGGGCGGGTATAGCGAACAGCATGAGGATGACGAAAACAAAAAGCAAACTCTTGACCATGTTCTTCATATGTGTTGCCTCCTTTTATACTGTTAGTTCCTCATGGCTGGACAGATGGTCTTCTCCACCCGCCTTGCGTACGGGGAGGCGGGCCGTCAGATCACCATAGGGAATATCTTCTTTGATGAAGCGCTCAATTTCGGGATCGGATATGTAACACAGCATGTCAGTGGGCTTTTGAGTGTTATAGCCATTATTATATAACGAACCGCCCGTGGCGTTCAAGTGTTTGTTCGCAACCTTCTTTAGAAGTGCTGGGGGTAGAGGCGTTGTCAGGCTTGGAAACGCGGTTCCATTCCGAGGTCCCGGATCATCTCGAGGTCGGCTGACGTGTCACGGCCAAGGGTCGTCAGATAGTTGCCTGTCAGCAATGAATTACATCCGGCAACGACGGCGAGAGAAAGAAGCTGCCTCAAGTTCTTTTCTTTGCCCCCGCACAATTTAACATCCTTGTCGGGGAGTATGAAACGATAGAGGGCAATTGTCAAAAGGACCTCTATCGGTGTTAGCGGGCGTATATTTTCAAGGGGCGTACCGGGTATTGCGTTGAGGATGTTTATGGGGACCGAATCGACGTCAAGTTCCCGCAGGGTCATGGCCATTTCTATGCGGTGTTCCATTGTCTCGCCGAGTCCGATTATACCGCCGGAACATACGGTGAGCCCCGCCTCACGGGCTATGCGGACCGTATCGGTATCTTCTCTGTATTCATGTGTCGAGCAGATGTTGTCGAAGAAGCTCCGGGACGTCTCCAAATTGTGATGATATCGGAAAAGGCCGGCTGACTTGAGATCGCGGGCGGTGTTCTCATCTAGCATTCCCAGTGAAGCGCAAGGCTTTATCCCCATCTCGTTGAGGAGCTCGATCGCCCGGTAAATGGTCTTCCATTCATCGTCCGTTTCGATCCGTGTACCACTCGTGACGATGCTGAACATGTGGACCCCGCTCTCCATGGCGATGCGGCCTTTTTCTGCTATCTCCTCCGCAGATACAAGCGGATACACAGGCGTATCGGTGCGATGATGCGCCGATTGGGCACAAAAACGGCAATTTTCGGGACAAAGGCCCGATTTAGCATTTATGATGCTGCAAAGGCTTACGGTATTGCCTTTAAAATGTTCGCGTATCCTCGAGGCCCGGGCCAGAAGGCCGAAGACATCTTTCTGTCCCTGCCTGTACAATTCCAGCGCATCATTTTCAGTGATCGATCGTGAGTTTATCGCTTTGTCCGCGAGTGTATCGAAAAGAGCTTCCATATTACCTCCAACGTAAAATATGGCGGATTGGATTCAAGGCCGGAAGTTGTTAACCGTTCCAGATTTTAGATTAACACGATAGGGTATTTTTTTCCAGAGCAGAACTTAAAATGTGGATCTTCCATGTGCGGATATCTGCAAGACATCTTTCGACAGAGGCCTCTTTCGTTTTTTTTGAATAACCTTCGAAAAGGCCGAAATTGATGTTCATCGGCTGGAAATGTTTGTTCTCCGTTGTCAGGTAGCGGATCAGGGCCCCTGCGCATGTCGATGCCGGAGGGGGGAAGAAGGTTTTACCACGGTCGGACACAAAGGCCGAGATGCCTGCCATCAACCCCATAAGGGTCGATTCCAGGTATCCCTCGACCCCGGTGATCTGGCCCGCCAGGAATACTCTTTCAGCCGCCCTGAGCTGAAGTTTTTCGTTGAGGCACAAGGGGGCATTGACGTACGTGTTCCTATGTATACTTCCATATCTCAAGAACACTGTATTCTTCAACGCCGGTACCATCCTGAAGACACGCTCCTGTTCGGGGTATTTCATCTTTGTCTGGAAACCGACCAGATTGAGCATGTTACCCGATGCGTTCTCTTTTCTGAGCTGCACCACGGCATAAGGTCGTTTACCGTCCCTGGGGTCGTAAAGGCCCACGGGCTTCATCGGGCCGAAGGCGAGCGTTTTCTTTCCCCTCTCGGCAAGGACCTCTACAGGGAGGCACCCTTCGAAGTAGGCCGTATTCTCGAAATCCTTAAGCTCCATTTTTTCGGCCGAGATAAGCGCATCGTGGAACGCGTCGTATTCTTCTCGCGTGAGCGGACAGTTCAGGTAGTCTCCCGCTTCACTTTTACCGTACCGCGAAGCATAAAACGCCTTCTCCCGGTCTATGCTCTCCGCGTCGACAATGGGCGAAATGGCATCGTAAAAATGAAGGTTCCCGGCATTTGTCAACCGTATTATCTCGTCAGCGAGGGGATCGCTTGTCAGAGGTCCCGAGGCGATGATAACGGTCCCGCCGGGAATTGATGTAATTTCCTGGCGGACAACGTGTATCGCGGGGTTTTTTTCGACCTCTTCGGTCAGTCGCGCGGCAAACCGGTCCCTGTCGACAACAAGGGCCCGTCCACCGGGGATCGCGGTCTCATCCGCGATTTTGATCACAATTGAATCGAGCCGGCGCAACTCTTCCTTCAGGAGTCCGTGGGCGTTCAATATATCCATTGACTTGAGGGAATTGCTGCAGACGAGTTCGCCGAGAAGATCACTCTTATGTACCGGCGTCTTTGCCCCGGGACGCATCTCGTAGAGGGTGGCATTTCCTCCCAACCGGGCGATCTGGTACGCTGCCTCGACCCCGGCGAGCCCGCCCCCTATTACCGAGATTTCCATCCGCAATCCTTACGCAGGCAATAGAGGTTCTTCCGGAACGAGAACAGGGTCGGAGCGCCGCATGCGGGGCATTCACCTTCCGCAGGCTCCTTATTGGTCGCAAAAGAGCACTTCGGATATTCGGAGCAGCTGATAAATTTCTTTTTCTTTTTCGATGTTTTTTCCACAAGCTTTCCAGGGCAGCCCTCCATGGGGCAGGCGAATCCCAGCGAAAAAGCTTGGGTATGTTTGCATTCCGGGTAATTGCTACACGCTAGAAAACGTCCGAAGCGCCCTTTCTTCTCTATGAGCTTCCCGCCGCATGCGGGGCATGTACCATGCGCGACACTTTCGACGATCGTTATCTTTCCGTCAGCTTCCGTCCTGACATTCTTTTTGTTCTTACATTCAGGTTTACCCGAGCAAACAAGGTACTCACCGCTCTTTCCCCATCTCAGGAGCATTTTTTCCCCGCATTTATCGCAGATGATATCGGTCTCTTTTTCTTCCTTCTTGAGACTTTTCATCTGCTGCTGCGCACTGAGCAACTCACCCTCGAAAGAAGAGTTGAATTTCTCGAGGGATTTGACCCAGTCCTTTTTGCCACCCTCGATCTCGTCAAGCCTTACTTCCATCTTCGCTGTGAAACCTACATCGAGGACCGTTGGGAAGAACTCGGAAAGAAGCTTGTTGACGGTCCGTCCGAGCGGTGTGGGCACGAGCCGCCCCTTTTCTTTGATCACGTAATCGCGTTCCTGAACCGTACTGACGATCGTTGCATATGTGGATGGCCGCCCGATGCCCTTGCTTTCCAGTGTCCTGATAAGGGTCGCCTCGGAATACCGGGGAGGAGGGTTCGTGAAACGCTGCTCCATAAGGGTATCTTTGTGAATGAGGACCATGTTTTTCTTCACATCGGGAAGGCTGGCCACTGCCTCATCATCCTCCCCAACCTCTTCGTATATCTTTGTGAACCCATCAAAAAGCACCGTATTTCCTCTTGCTACAAAGATGTAATCACCCGCGGTCACATCAACCACTTTCGTTTCAATTCTTTTCTGCGTCATCTGGGACGATACGAAACGCTTCCAGATGAGGTCATACAGCGCGAAGAGTTCTTTGTCGAGGTACGGCCTAACCTTGTCCTGCGTGTAGAATACGGATGTCGGGCGTATCGCTTCGTGGGCGTCCTGTGCAGTCTTTTTATTCTTGAAAAAATTCGGTTTTTCCGGCAAATACTGCTCCGAGTAACCGTCTTTTACGAACCTCCGGGCCTCGGCTATAGCCTCCATCGAAACACGTACGGAATCCGTCCTCATGTACGTGATCAATCCCACCGAGCCTTCTTCCCCGATGTCAACGCCTTCATAAAGCCTCTGTGCAAGCATCATCGTGCGCCTGGGGGACATGCGCAGCATCCTTGATGCCTCCTGCTGAAGCCGGCTGGTTATGAACGCCGGCTGAGGGGAAATGTTTTTTTCCCTGTGCTCTATTTTGACCACGACAAACTCTTTGTCCGCTACGTATCTCTTGATCTCTTCGGCTTCAACCTGCGACGTTATCTTCAGCTTTTCCTGGCCCTTGCGTCCGGATGTCTCGCCAGCCCTGCGGTCAAGCGTGGCGGCAAAGGTCTCGCCGGTCGGCAACTCAAGGGTCACATCGACAACCCAGTATTCTTCCTTAACAAAGCTCTCGATCTCTGTTTCCCGGTCGCATACAAGGCGCAGCGCGACCGATTGCACACGTCCCGCGGACAGGCCGTAACTCACGCGTTCCCACAAAAGGGGGCTTATCTTGTACCCTACGAGACGGTCAAGTATGCGGCGTGCCTTCTGTGCGTTATATTTTGCGATATCGAGCTTGAGCGGCGCCTTCATTGCATCGAGGACACCTTTTTTTGTTATTTCATGAAAGAGAACGCGTTCGATGTTGTCCTGTTTGCCGATAACCTCGGCAACGTGGAAGGCTATAGCCTCTCCTTCCCGGTCAGGGTCTGAGCCTATCAGGATCCTTTCGGCATCTTTACCAGCTTTTTTTATCTCATCGACTACTTTTGATTTTCCCTTCAGGATATGAAAATGGGGCTTGAACCCTTCATCGACGTCCACCCCCAATTTACTTTTTGGGAGGTCTTTGATATGGCCATACGTTGCCTTTATGACGAAATCCTTCCCGAGATACCTGGAAAGGGTTTTCATTTTTGTCGGGGACTCGACGACAAGCAGTGACTTTCCCATGAATCCTCCTCTTTATCTGGAATCCTGCGTTAGATCAGGGGATTTTTCCTGTGTACGAATGAAGAAGCCTCCCGGTGCTTCCGCAATAATATTCCTCATGACGAGACGCGTAAGCGCCGCCATGACATCCTTCGTGTCCATGCCACTTATTTCTATTACCTCATCTGCATGTATCTTTTCAAATCCTATCAGAGAATATACCTTGTTTTCGCTGCTGTCCAGTTCAACGGATCTTTTTATCGCGGATTGAATATGCGGAAAGCATGTTGACAGGATATCTTCGACAGAATCGAGACCAGTCGGGTCCCGTCCTTGATAAGTCTGTTAGAGCCGGTGTGTTGGGCCTTGAGCACGCTTCCGGGCATTGCCACCACTTCCCGGCCGTATTCGAGGGCCAGTCGCGCCGTGATCAATGAACCGCTTTTCGTGGTCGCCTTCATGACGAGAACACCGCTGGAGATACCCGCTATGATGCGGTTACGTTCCGGAAAATGGTGCGGCACTTGCCGTTGTCCGGGGGCATATTCCGTCAGAAGTAGCCCTTCCCGGGCTATCTTTTCGAAAAGACCTTTGTTCTCCGGTGGGCAGCAGACATCTATCTCGCATCAGAGGACAGCTACGGTCTTTCCATCCCCTTGCAGCACACGGGGATGTGCCGCAGTGTCGATGCCGCGTGCAAGGCCGCTTACGACAGTGATGCCGGCGTATGAGATCGTTTCGCCGATCTTCCCTAAAATGGCCATCCCTTCAGCGGATGCCTTGCGGTAACCGACAATTGCTATCGTGTCCTGTCCCGGCTTGAGGGCGCCACTGGCATACAAGACGACCGGGGCATCCGGTATGTCTCAGGAGAGGAGGGTAATCGACATCCCGCAGAGTGATCGACCGGGCACCAATTTTGTCAAGGGTCTTGAGATCGTTGTCGATGCCCTTCCAGTCGTTAAAACGGGTAGAAATGCCCAGAGGCGGTAATTGACCGTCAGTGGGGCCTGGTTCAAAAATACCGGTGATATCGCTGTACGCTTTACAGATCCAGGCGCTTTGCAAACCTGTTCAAGCTTTTGATCCGTGATGGCACCATGAAGGTACGTTTTTCATCCATACCAGATCCAGAAAAATTCTTCTCCATCCGGATACTAGGGACGACAGCAACGTTCCTGTAATGTTATTTGCCCGTCTCTTTTTTCAGGAGTTTATAGCAGTACGTCGATGCGTTATACATCTCACGTGCTATGAGGGTCCGCGAAAGATCGTCCCGCCACCAGCGATCGCTCTGGAAATAACTAACCTTGAGGGGTTTGATCATGTATATTGTACCGCCTGGATCCAGGGAATACATCATGTGATACCGCCGGGACGCATATTCAGGGACAATGAGGATCACCTTTTTCAAGCCGGCCGCCCGGAGCTTTCCTTTGACCGAGGATGACCGGTCCCCATCCATTTCACCAAGGTAGACTGTTTTGACAACGCTCTCCTTTATTCCCCGTGCTCTGGCCATCTGTCGCAAAACATTGCTGACATCATTCCCGGGGGCCTTCTCATTCTCGACGTATATGGTCCGCCCGTTCCCCGCAAAATATTCCCTGAAGGCGTCACTATACAATTCACCATCTTTGTCTTCAGTAAACCTTGGGACGAATACCGCGTCAGCCGTTATTATAGGATCCTCGTAGCGCAAGCATTTTGCAAAAAATTTCAGGCTCAAAGGGTGAAAGCCCAAGCCTGCAACAACCATCATTACAATAAGAGTGAAGACCAGGCATCCACAACCGGCCTTCCCCTCGTCGTTCATTTTACTCTTTTTTGTGTTTCTTGCGCGGTCCATCGGGGATTGCCGTCGTTAAGTCCGTGCAGATTCGTAAAGCACCACGGACAGTACCACGAGCGGTGTTGTTTCGGCACGGAAGATATTTTCGCCGAGCGTGCAGGCCGTGAACCCGTTTTCCTTGAGCCACGTGACCTCCGGCTCCTCGATCCCGCCTTCTGGACCTATGACGATACAGATCGCATCCCCGGTGTTCGTTCCGAACACATCTTTAAGCGTCGTATGCCTTTCCTTTTCATAGAGGACAATGCGTTTCCCGACATCTTCCTCTATCAGGCTGGCAATGCCGCGAAGGGGGGTTGGCTCTGTTACCTCCGGGATGGTGAACCTGCCAGACTGGCGCGACGCCTCGACCGTGATCCGCCGCCATCTTTCGACCTTCTCGCTCCCCTCGGCGTTAAACCGTATCAGGGTCCTCCTGAAGATCGTGGGGACGATCTTTTCAGTGCCAAGTTCGGTCGCTTTTTCGATGAGCCAATCCATTCTCGGCCCCTTGATCGGGCTTACACAGAGGATCACGCGGGGCCTCTTTTCCTGTGGCTTGTGCACGACATCGAGGACCTGAAGGAAAAGCTCTTTACCCTTTATGTTCTGGATCGTGGAACGGTAGAGATACCCCTTTCCATCGATTATATCTACCCTGTCCCCGGGCCCTTTTCTTAAGACCCCCACGATGTATTTGTACGCCGGGCCCGCAAGCAGGACCATTCCATTCTTTATTTTCAATTTATCGACAAAAACACGTCTTATTTCCATAGCGTTCCGATGTCCGTTCTAATTTATTTTGTAAAATTTCGCTTCGTACAGACGATGGTATCCGCTCCAGCGGTCATCGATCATATTGTCGCGCATATGCTCCCTGACACCCATGACCTTTGAATCGAGGTTGTCGAGGTGATGGACGATCAAGGCCTCAGGAAACATCGGCTTCTTGGGTGAGCCCCATTCCTCGAGCCCGTGATGACTGATAATGATATGCGTGAGAATGTCGGTCAGTCCTTGGGGAAACCCGTCGATGCGGCCGATCAGGTCTTCGAGCAGCATGACGCCGAGCGTGATATGCCCGAGGAGCCGGCCGCGGTCGGTATACCTGAAGCCCCGTGTTATCTCGAGTTCCCGGACCTTCCCAATATCATGAAAGATCGACCCAGCCGTAATGATGTCCCGGTCGCCCCCTATCAGTGCAGCGACTGCCATGCCCATTTTCGCGACAGAAAGGGAATGCTCGAGAAGACCTCCTACATACACATGATGCACACCGGTCGATGCCGGCCAGGTCAAGAACCTGTCATGCAGAACTTTCTCGTCGTTGAAAATATCAAAAAGCATTTTCAGATGTTCGTTCCGGATCCCGGAGACGATCTCCGAGTATTCCTTTTCGAGCCGGCTTCTCTCAATATCCCCGCAGGGATAGAAATGTTCGATATCGGATATGGTAAGATCGCTATCGAGTTTTCTTATATCGGTTATGTGAAGCTGTAATTTATCCTGGTATACCCGCGCCTTCGAGTGAATGGAGACTATGTCGCCTTTTTCGAAAAGGCCCTCCAGTTCATCGACATGTTCCCAGACCCTGCCTTCTATGGACCCGGTAGAATCTTTGAGGCCTACCATCATATACCGCGAATTGTTCCTGGCTGTGTACGTGCCTTTCTTCGTAACGATAAAGAGGTCATTCACCTCGTTCACGCCGCGCATTATGTCCTGTACGAAGATGGTCTTGGTCACGGCCTCTCCCCAAAGTGATCGAAGCCTGTCCTGTCCGGCATATCCATTTCTTTCCCGTTATGAAAGACCCTGACCCCTCGGCCGTTGAATACCCGGCCGATGACTGTTATGCCCGGGCCTTTTTCTGACAATGCGGAAACGGCGGGCATCTTTTTTTCCGGAAACGTAAAGAGGAGCTGGTAATCCTCACCGCCTGAGAGCGCCAGGCGTTCCAAACCGTTTTGTCGTACATAACGTGGCATAGGGACCTTCTCGAGGTCTATACGGGCCTCTCTTTTGCTTTCAGCCATCATCCTCGTGAGGTCCATGAGAAGCCCGTCGCTTACATCCATCATCGCATCCGTTATATCATTTTTGACGAGGTCCTTCCACACGGCATATGGAGGCTTCGGGTTCAAGAATCGGTCGGTACAACTCTTCATACCCTGTTTCTGTCCACGTCCCTGAAGTATCCTCAACCCCATCGCCGCCTGCCCGAGCTTGCCCGTCACGGCGATATGATCACCCGCCTTAGCCTTGTCCCTGCCATAATACGTATCACCGACAAGTTTTCCGATAACCGAGATATCGATGAAAAAACCTCCCTTCGCGGCGACCGTGTCCCCACCGAGAAGCGTAAGGCCGAACTCACGTGCCGCCCTGCCCATCCCCCTGTATAAACGCACCATGTCTTTAGATGGCATATCCGGCGGTATCCCGGTTGTCACCAGATAAAACTCCGGCTCGGCGCCCATCGCAAGAATATCGGATATGTTCGAATACAACGCTTTCTTACCGACGAAATAGGGGTCCATGAAGGAAAATTCAAAATGGGCATGCTCCACCATGGCATCCTGTACGAATACATAGCGCCCCCGATCGAGGTCAACGACAGCCCCGTCATCCCCAATACCTCTTATCACCCTATTGCTTTTCCGGCCGAATTTGCGGACCAGAGATATGAATTTATTTTCAGATATTTCCATAGCAGGTCAAACATAATAACCCAACCTGAAAAACGGTTTCAAGTCCCAGACAAAAGAAAATAACTCGTTAAATATTAGATAATTTAGATCAAGGGAATTATTCGTCTTTTATCCTGAAACTTGAGACTTGGGGCGGCCCATCAGGGTCTACTTGTGGTAGGGACGCACTTTGTCCATGAACGCCTTGAGCCGGCGCTCTATACCTCTGTCCGTCGGGCGGTAGTATTCTTTGTCCACGAGTTCTTTGGGTAGGTATGTCTGTTTCACAAGGGTGTCCGGATAATCGTGCGGGTACAGGTATCCTTCACCGTAGCCAAGCTCGTTCATGAGTTTCGTCGGCGCATTCCTGATGTGCATGGGGACAGGGTATTCGGGAAGGTCCCGTGCATCACGGGAAGCCGCGCCGTATGCGTTGTACACGGCGTTGCTTTTTTCACACAATGCGAGATAGACGGTGGCCTGGGCGAGGGCGAGATAACCCTCGGGAGGACCGATAAATTTGAAGGCCTCAGTGGCACTGATGGTGAGTGTCAGTGCCTGCGGATCGGCGTTCCCCACGTCCTCGGATGCGAAACGGACAAGCCTCCTCATGATATAAAGGGGGTCCTCGCCGGCCTCTATCATTCGGGCAAGCCAGTATAAAGATGCATCCGGGTCCGAACCGCGCATGCTTTTGTGCAGCGCGCTTATCAGGTCATAATGCATCTCCCCGGCCTTGTCATACCGCGCCGTCCGTTTTTGATATGCCTCCCGAACGATCTCATGATCGATGACCCTCTTTCCTGCCGGTGCATCCTTGATCATCTTGTAGCATACCTCGAGCAGATTGAGGGCCCTGCGTGCATCGCCGTCAGCGAGGTATGCGGTCTCTTCCACTGTGGCCTGGTCGATGGATAACTTCGCCTCTCTCAATTCATCGTCTTCTCTCAATGCGCGATCAAGGATCTTAACAAGGTCCGGCACTTCAAGAGGTTTCAAGGTCAATACCCGCATGCGTGATAACAGGGGCGAGATGATCTCGAAAGACGGATTTTCGGTTGTCGCCCCGATAAGGATTATGGTTCCGTTCTCTACATGTGGCAGGAAGGTATCCTGTTGGAGCTTATTGAAACGGTGAAACTCGTCGATGAAAAGGATGATCCGCTGGCTGCGGGCCTTCTGGACCACTTCCTTGACTTCTTTCACGCCTATCGACACCGCGGAGAGGGATACGTAGGGAAATTTCATGATCCGTCCGATGAGCCAGCCGATCGTTGTCTTGCCGACCCCGCTTGGCCCCCAGAATATGAAAGATGGCACATCGCCGCGTTCTATCAGGACCCGCAGCATTTTTCCTTTCCCGAGGAGATGCTCCTGTCCTACGACATCGTCGAGCGACCTCGGACGCACCCTGTCGGCGAGCGGTTTTTGTTTCATTTCCTTGATCAGTGTATCGTCCGAAAAAAGCTCCATCTTATCCTGTTCAGTTTACTTTAGTCACGACCGGGGATTGAGAAAAGGCAACTATTACAGCGATCTGTTTCTGTCACCCTGGTAGTTTCCCTTTTGCCTCTGTGAGAAGGCGGATCAGTTCATCGAGATTCTCCGGGGTCAGGGAGACGCCTTTCTTTGTCGGGATCATTTCTCCCTCGTCATTTTCAAAAAAAGTCCGCACATCGATATATGTCTTGCCTTTAAATTCCTTCACGGTCACGATTATCTTGTCGGTGCCCGTTTTTTGTATCTCTCCTATTATCATGGTTGCCACCTCGATGTTGTTTTCAAGTTAATATAGCATGATAAACAGGAAAATTGCACGGGCGCTGCGGGGGAGCACAAATAATGGCTTCGGTGCTTGCAATTTAGCACACGTGTATCCTAGAATTACTGGAGGGGTTGTTCTTGAGGTAAAAACGAGTATTGACGGTTTGCGAGGGGGCACAGAATTATGTCAGCTAAAAATGGGTCTTTCCATTGGGCATGGGTCATTCTTGCGGTATGTTTCGTCAACCTGTTCATAAATTACGCGATACGCCTGGGCTATGGCACCATTTTGCCCGAGATGATACGTACGATGGGCATTACGCGTAAGGACGGCGGGCAGATCTTCAATGCCTATTTTTATGCATATATCGTATTCTCGCCATTTGTGGGATACCTGACAGACCGGCTGGGCGCGCGGATCGTGATACCGGTCTTTGGTCTTGTCCTCGGTGTCGGCACGATTTTCATGGGCAGTGCTCAATCGTTCTGGGGTGCCGCGGTCCCGTTCCTTTTTGTGGGTATCGGCGCAGCGGCGATGTGGACACCCATAATAACGCTCGTTCAGCGATGGTTTGCTCTGCACAGGCGGGGAATGGCCCTCGGGATATTGTCAGCAGGGTTCGGCCTCGGGTTTGCCGCGACGGGCAAGCTTTATCCCTTTATAGTCTCACACTGGAGCTGGCGTTATTGCTGGTATATCTTCGGCGCGGCAGCCCTGTGCATGATCGTAATAAACATCATTTTTTTAAGGAGCAGACCGGAAGACACAGGACACCAGCCTTGGGGCACGAAGGCGGACGCACCGACCGCCCCTGCTGCAGTCGCAAAACAACAGTCATGTTATGGGGAGATCCTTTCGGCAAAGCGGTTCTGGATGATCGCAGCTTCCTATTTTTCTATCGGCGCCACCCTGTACATGATCACGACCTTCATGGTCGACTACGCGCGCTATGAACTGGGCTTTACTTACAGCCGCGCGTCGCTCCTTGCAACAATGCACGGGATTGGCCAGGTTGTCGGTGTATTGACCATACCTCTTATCTCCGATTACCTGGGACGGAAAAGAACGATATCCATTTCCAACCTCTGTATTGCCGCAGCGATAGTCTGGATAATCCTTGCGAAGGACAACGTTGGCGTTCTGTACTCGGGCATCTTGCTCTTTGGGGTATTCTACGGTTCTACTTTTCCGTTGTACGGGGCCTGCGGCGGTGATTACTTCAGGAAAGAGATCATTGGCACCGTCATCGGGGCATTCACCCCATTTTATGCATTTGGTGCCATCACAGCCCACTGGTTCGGCGGATACGTCCGCGACGTGACCGGCTCATTTTTCATCCCGTTCATAGTCGCCGTCGTCCTCGGCGTCATCGCCTCGGGGCTCATGATGCTGGTGAAGAAGGCACCGGACTCTCAGATTTCGTAAGTCGTAAGTCGTGGGTCGTAAGGAGTCCAAATCCCTGTCATTCCCGCGGTCTTTTGCTCCGGGACCGGAGTCTTTTATAGTTTTCTTGTTTTTCACACCTTATGACTTACGAATTACGGTCTTATCAGGATTCCCCCCTGGCCCGTGAAAAATATCCCCGCCAGTGCTCCAGTCATAAAACATGCCATGTTCGCGGCGAAGAGAGCCCAGAGGCCCAGGACGGCGATGTCTTTCGTCCGCTCGGGGATAAGGGTGGAGGTCCCGCCGACGAATATCGCAAGAGACGGAATATGGGCAAATCCGCACAGTGCGTAGGTGGCTATGAAGACGCTTCGCGGGTTGGCTATTTTTCCCGCCTTCACGAGCACGCTCAAGTCCTGGTATGACTTGACCTCGGTCATGATGATGCGCTCGCCCAGTATCCGGGCGATCTGGGAGGCATCCTCGACGGGGACCCCCATTGCTACGGTAAAAGGATAGAAGATGTACCCGAGGATAGTACTGAGTGTCAAGCTGGACCCGACAACCTTTCCGAGATATGCGAGGCCGCTGTCAGCTAAGGCGACGAGACCGATGAAGGCAATAAGGAGGGCGGCGATTCCGACCACCATCTTGACGCCGGTCGTCGACCCGTTTATGATGGCTTCGATGGGGTTTCCGGCCTTTGTATATTCGATCGGTACAACCTTCCCTTTTGTCATCGGCGAACCTGTTTCGGGAAAGATGATCTTCGCGGCCATGATCGCTGCAGGTGCGAGAAGGATCGATGCCGAGATGAGATGTCCGGCGACGGTGGGAAAAACGCCGGAGAGGATCATCACATAGAAGCCAAGCACACTCGATGCAATGGTTGCCATTCCCGTGGTGAGAACGACCATAAGCTCCGACACGGTCATTTCTTTCAAATAGGGACGTATCGTAAGGTTTGATTCAATACCGAGAAAGATCTGGGCGGACGCGCATAGCGACTCGGCCCCGCTTATACCCATTACCTTGACGAATATCCTGGCAAACAGAGAGATAAGCCGTTCCATGACCCCGACATAATACAGGAGTTCCATGAGGGCCGCGAAAAATATGATCGACGGGAGTGCCTGGAATGCGAGGATAAAACCGATCGAACCGGGTTGCCCCGGAGGCTGTGCAAGGGGGCCGAAAAGAAAGCGAATTCCCTCGAATGCGCCTTCGATGACCTGCATCGTGACATCATTGAGAACGAGAAAGAATTTCGACCCGAACGGTACAAGAAAGACGAAGAGGGCGAACAAGACCTGCAGTGCAATTCCCCAGATGATCACCCGGAGGCTGACGCTTCGCCTCGACCGCGAGAACAGAACCAGGAAGCCGATGAAGCAAAACACCCCGACCGCGGAAACCCCGTTATACAGCGTCATGCCCGTCCCCAAAAAATTTCAGTTTTTTACCTGAGACCCGAGACCTGAAACTCTAAAATATCAGTTCTCGCACCAATTGACAAGCTCGCTCGCTTCCGCTTTACTTGGCCGGGCCAACTATGATACAAAATTCTCTAATATTTTACCGAATTCCATAATCAGGGGAGAAAATGATAACCGGCATAGGGAGCTTTCCCTTCACAAACATTGACGAAACCATCGATCTTATCTTTTCGACATGCAGATCGATACCTTTCTGGCCACAATTGCCGAAAAGGTCGCTTCTCGAAAATATGTATGCACCTTTTCTTGAAGGGGTGCCCTGCATTGTAAGCAACGAAGAGAAGAATACTATCTATATGGACACGACGCAGACGGAAGGGATCGAGGAATTTTATGAGAATGTCGCGGCGGAAAATATAAATGCATTCGCCATGTCAGAAAAATACGTGCCGGGTTTTTACCGGTTCCTGGAACGGCTCAAAGAAATAGAAGAGGATATTGAATTTATCAAATGCCAGGCGACCGGGCCTTTCAGCATGGGCCTCGGCCTCAAGGACGAAAACGACAAGCCGGTCATTTACAACTTTGCCTTTTACGATATCATCAAGAAGGCCCTCAACATGAAAGCGAAATGGATGGTCAATGCCATTCAGAACCGGTATCACGGGACCGATATCATTATCTTTTTCGACGAGCCTTATATGGTTTCCTTCGGGTCGGCGTACATATCCATCCCGAGGGAGGATGTCATCGCGTCGCTCAATGAAGTTATCGACAGGATCCCGGCGCGCCGCGGCATTCATGTCTGCGGGAATACTGACTGGTCCATTCCTTTTCAGTCCGACCTAGACATAGTCAATTATGATGCTTTTTCATATCTCGACACGATCTTTTACTTCAATGAAGACCTGAAGGAGTTCCTCGACCGTGGAGGCTGGATCGCCCCTGGCATCGTCCCGTCATCTCCAGACGTGATGAACGAAACCCCGGACTCGGTCCGGGACCGCGCCGCACTTTTCATCGAAAAGATAGCAGGCGTGATATCTCCGGACATGGACAGCATACTCTTCACAACAAGTTGCGGCCTCGGCAGCCTCACCGAGGAGGAGGCGAGGCGGGCGATGGAACTGCTGAAGCAGCTGTCCTATTAAGAATTGTTCAAGGTTCCAGGTTCTATATTTGAGGCTAATAATGGCAAGAAATTGCTCAGGGTCTTAACATAGAGCATAGAACCCCTTTTTATTTCCCTGTAAAAACCGGTTTTCTCTTCTCAAGGAATGCCTTTGCCGCCTCCACGTGGTCGTCGGTTTCGGAGAGGAGCGACAACTGCGACGAGATATAGTCGAGATGCGAGCGCAGGGTGCTCGTGGTTCCTTGGTAAACTGCACGCTTCATCATGCGGACGGCGAGAGGGGGCATTCCGGCTATCTTCGCCGCAAGCCTCATCGTTTCGTCCATAAGTTTTTCATGGGGGACCACTCGGTTGACTATGCCCAGTGAGAGGGCTTGTTCGGGGTCAAGGACATCGGCCGTGAGAAAAAGCTCGAGAGCCTTTGACGTGCCGACAAGCCTCGGGAGGAACCATGCGCCGCCGTCACCGGGACATAATCCCATGAGGATGTAAGACTCACCCAGCCTGGCCTTGTCGGAGCATACCCTCATGTCGCACATGATCGCCATGTCCATTCCCGCTCCCATGGCTGCGCCGTTTATCGCTCCGATAACGGGCTTGTCGAGGTCCTCGAGGGTCAGGATTATACGATGGACGCCATCCCACAGGAAACGTTTCATGTCCCACGACCTCAATTTTCCCTCGGCCATATCCCGGATGTCGCCGCCCGAACAGAATGTGTCCCCTGTCCCGGTAACGACAATGGCGTTGACGCCATCATCCTTTTTTGCCTCTTCAAGGTATTTGTGCCAGAGCCTGATCATGTCGGGACTGAATGCGTTCCGTGCATGGGGCCTGTTGATGGTAAGGACGGCTATTTTTCCCTCTTTTACGTACAGCATGTGGGGCGTTGTCATCTCTCGATCTCCTTCAGTGGAATGCGCCGTGTTTCGCGTTTGCATGTACAGTAAATCATGTCCGGCCTGCCATTTCAAGCGGTCAAAACCCCTTTGCTTTCAGCGTTCTTCGTTGACTTTTGGGGCCTGTTGGGTCTATATATATGGGCAAAATGAAGAAGCACCACACACGTCTTCCGAACATACGGAACATTGGTATCGCCGCCCATATCGATGCAGGCAAGACAACAGTAACAGAACGCATCCTGTACTATACGGGCCGCACACACAAGATCGGCGAGGTCCATGAAGGCACGGCCGTAATGGACTATCTGCCACAGGAGCAGGAGCGAGGGATTACGATAGGGTCCGCCGTCACGACCCTTTATTGGGGTGATCACGAGATCCAGCTTATCGACACCCCGGGGCATGTTGATTTTACGATCGAGGTCGAGAGATCGCTTCGGGTGCTTGACGGTATGGTCGCCGTATTCTGCGGCGTCGGCGGTGTTGAGCCCCAGACCGAAACAGTGTGGCACCAGGCGGACAAGTACCATGTTCCCCGCATTGCCTTTATAAACAAGCTCGACCGGATCGGTTCCGATTATTTCCGCGTTATCGACATGATCGCCGAGAAGTTCGGTGCGGACCCGATACCACTCCAGATCCCTCTCGGACGCGAGGATAGTTTTTACGGTGTGGTCGACCTGATCACGATGCAGGCCATCGCATGGGATGAAGGGGACCTGGGCGCCACGTACCACACGATGTCCATCCCGGCAGAGTACAAAGAGCAGGCCGTTTCGTATCGTGAAAGACTTTTCGATAAGATATCACTCTTCGATGATGAGCTGATGGAACTTTACCTGGATGGAAAGGAGATAGAACCGTCGAGGATCTACGGTGCGCTCAGGAAGGGGACCATTGGGCTTAAGTGCGTCCCTGTCCTGTGCGGCACTGCCTTGAGGAACAAGGGGATACAGCCGCTTCTCGATGCTGTCGTCCGGTATCTGCCCTCCCCGCTCGATGTACCGGCGGTTACAGGAGAAAACCCGCAAACACACGAACTCGAGGAGCGAAAGGCAAGCGACGATGAAGATCTCGCAGCACTTGCGTTCAAGATCGTCATGGAAGAGGGCAGGAAGCTCACATATATCAGGATATATTCCGGCTCGCTCAAAGTCGGCGGCGATGTCTACAACGTAAATCTCGGAAAAAAAGAAAAGATCTCCAGGATCTATAAAATGCATGCGAATCACAAAGACCGGATCGAAGAGGCCAGGACCGGGGCGATCGTAGGGATCATCGGTCTCAAAGAGACTTCGACGGGCCACACGCTCACGCAGTCGAAGCCGATCCTGCTCGAACCTATCGAGATCTACCAACCCGTTATCTCGGTTGCTGTCGAAGCTGCACGGAATGTGGACCAGGACAAGCTGACCCTTGCGCTTCAAAGAATAACGCAGGAAGACCCCACTTTTGTCATGAAGACTGATGAGGATGCGTACCAGACGATAGTCTCGGGCATGGGAGAGTTGCATCTCGATGTTATCATGCACCGGGTCAGGGAAGAGTTCGGTATAGATGTCCATGTCGGCAAGCCGCAGGTTGTTTATAAAGAGAGTATTGAAAGCCCGATATCTCGTGAGCATTCGTTCGAGAAGGTCATCAACAACGTACCGTGCAGGGGTTGGGTGTCGCTTAAGATAGTACCGAACAAAAGAGGCCAGGGCAATACTGTCGTATCCAGGATAACCGAGGATAATCCTGTGTTTCCTTTTATAAGTGCCGTGCAGGAAGGGATCGAAGAGGCATCGAACATCGGTGTGCTCAAAGGGTATCCTTTGACCGACGTTTCTGTCGAGATCAATGATGCAACGTTCAACAACCCGGAATTCGCACGTCTCACACTAAAAATGGCTGCGTACGATGCCTTTCGGGATGCGTGCCTGCAGGCAGGGCCCATTCTGCTTGTTCCCATCATGTCCCTGACGGTAACGGTACCCAACGAATTTCTCGGCGATATAATAGCGGATCTCAATTCACGCAGGTGCCAGATCGCAAATATAGCGACAAAGGACAAATACACGGTCGTCGACGCCGATGCCCCTCTTACGAACATGTTCGGATATTCGACCGATATCCGGTCGCTGTCGCAGGGAAGGGCATCGTTCACAATGTATTTCTCCCACTATGACAGGATAGAGAATGGATAACCTCGGCGAAGTGCTTAAGAAGCTCCGTGAAGCCGCAGGGTTTATATCCGGCGACCATATTGCCGGAGGATTGGGCGTATCGCGCACTGCTGTCTGGAAATACATGAATCAGCTTGAACGGTATGGCTACGATATCGACAAGTCCAAAGGGAAAGGGTACAGGCTTATCAACACCCCCGACAGGCTGTATGCGTGGGAGATCGACCGGTATAGAACATCAGCGAAGATCGGATCGAAGATAATCCATCGGGACAATCTCGACTCAACCAACAGTTTCGCTTTCAGTCTGGCCATGGGTGGTGAGCCCGAAGGGACCTGCGTTGTCGCGGAATCCCAGAGTAAGGGAAGGGGCAGGCTCGGCCGCAAATGGTCTTCGCCCGAAAGCACGAACATTTACCTGTCTGTAATATTGCGTCCTTCCGTTCATCCGTCGGTCGTTTATCCGATAACTTTTTTGTCATCGCTCGCCGTATCGGATACGATAGAGCAGTCAACGGACTTGAAGCCTACGCTGAAATGGCCGAATGACGTGCTGATCGGCCCGAGGAAAATATCCGGGACGCTTATCGAGTTGTCGACCGAGGCAGATATGGTCCGCTTTGTTGTGATAGGAATAGGCTTGAACGTAAACCTGGAAATGAAAGACATGGACCGTGAGATCAAGCCGAAGGCAACATCTTTTCTCGCCGAGACAAAAAAAACGTATGAAAGGCCGCGTGTGTGTGGTATTCTTTTGTCCAATCTTGAACGATATTATGGGGTTTTCAAATATGAGGGCCCTCGCGCGATCTGTGATATCTGGGAAGAAAAGGCTCAGATATGCGGCAAATATCTTGAGATCAACCAGATGGGTGAGGTGTATTCGGGGCGGGCAAAAGGCATCGACCGGGACGGCGCCATCCTTCTTGAGATAAACGGAACCACGAAAAAAATTCTTGCAGGAGACGTGAACTTCTAATGCTACTCGTCATAGATATCGGAAATACCAACATCGTTTTTGGCGTCTATCATGAAGGAAAGCTGCTCAACCACTGGAGGTTGTCGACGGCCCTGTCCAAGACGGTCGACGAATACGCCATTTTGCTCAACAGTCTTCTGTACATCGAAAAGATACGGCTCAACGAGATACACAGCGCCATAGTATCGTGCGTTGCCCCGCCGCTTCTTATTCCCTTTGAGATCGTGTGCAGGAAATATATCGGCATTATGCCGATCGTCGTTGAACCCGGCATTAAAACCGGTATGCCGGTCCTCTATGAAAATGCAGCGGAGCTGGGGGCTGACAGGATTGTCAATGCGGTGGCAGGCTATGACAAGTATAAGAAAGCTCTCATAATCGTAGATTTCGGTACGGCCACGACATTTGACTATATCACACCCAAGGGGGAATACGCCGGAGGCTCGATCGCCCCGGGTATCCTGATCTCGCTCGACGCGCTCTTCGAGCGTGCATCCAAACTTCCACGGGTCGAGCTCGTCCAACCCAAGACCCTTATAAGCAAGAACACGGTCCAGGCGATGCAGGCGGGGATCACGTATGGTTATGTCAGCCTCGTCGACGGTATTGTGAAGCGAATGAAGCAGGAGGTCAGGACAGACCCTCTCGTGATCGCGACAGGCGGCCTTTCAAGCCTCATTTATAAGGGTTCGGAAACAATAGACGTTGTCGATGAATTCCTGACGCTCGAGGGACTGAAGATACTGTACGAAAAGAACAGGGATCATCACAAGTTTAAATGAGAGCCTCAAGTCTCATGTCTCAAGTCTCAGGCAAAAGACGAAAAACCAAGACATTATTCTGCTCATCCCTTGTAGTTCTATTTGCGTTTACGGCTGTGGTGATGTGGGGTTGCATTGCGTCAGTGGGGGTGGGGATGGGATATTCCAGGCTCGATACGATCCCTCCGGCCAATGGGCCGATACCTGTAGTACAGGGAGCGGGGCCGGTCGTTGCGGTAGGTCCCGTCGGGGTTCCCGGATATATAGTCAGGGCGAAAACAATAATGGATTCCACGCCGAACGCGGCAAATATTTCGATGGCAGACCAGTCAGACGCGTTTTTATACCGGGAGATCCCGCGGGTCATTTCGATCGATATTGAGCGGCTCCTGGCGGCGAAGGGAATTGCCGTCGTCTCGAGCGGGATTGGGGCATCCCAGGATTACAGGATAGCCGTGGACGTAAAGGCGTTCGATCTAACCCAATTAAACACCCTCGAAACCAAAGCGCAATGGGCTCTGTACAGGGGCGCGAATGAGGCACCTGTCATGGTGAAGGATATTTCCTTTTCCACCCCGGTCGCAGGCAACAACAACGGCGCGGTCCGGGCCGCAATGAGCCGGTCTCTCGCGGATCTCGCCATGGCGATCATCAGGGACTTTGAAGGATTCCTTGGGACCGGGTAGTTTCGACGGAGATTGAAAAGCTATTTGTCGCTTTTCTCGTTTGTCTGGACCTTTTTCTTTTTGAGGCGTGTTTTGCCCGTTGACCCACGCCATATCTTTCCTCTTTTTGTCCGTTTGTCGCCTTTGCCCATATTGCTCGACCCCTTTCTCAAGATTTATCTCTGTGAACCGCTAAAGGACTAGAAAATTTATTAGCGTAGGAGCAGGGGGAAAGTCAACCCCTTTTGCGGGCGACAGTCTTGAGGACGACATCTGCCCGCCCTGCAGCGCAGAAAAAACCGCTCCAAAACCTTCCTTCGCACCGGTGGTTGTGATATAGTAGCCTTTCCGGGTCAGTTACATGAGCCAAAGCGCCAGCCTGAAAAGAAATGCACTCCTTGCCTCTGTATTAAGCTCCTTTCTCGGGCCGTTTATTGGCTCGTCGATCACGGTAGCTTTGCCCGCGATAGGATCCGATCTGGCTATGGATGCGATATCCCTCGGCTGGGTCGCCACGGCTTACCTGCTCTCGGCGGCAGCCTTTCTTGTACCTGTCGGAAGGGCTTCCGATATTTACGGCCGTAAAAAAACATTCCTCTGGGGCATGGCACTGACCATTTTTTCTTCAGTGTTCGCGGCCCTCTCCCCGTCAGGTGCATGGTTGATCCTTTTCAGGGTCATCCAAGGAATGGGCAGTTCGATGATCTTCGGAACGGGTATAACCATTGTAGCCTCAGTCTATCCCGTGAGTGAACGCGGGAGGGCGCTTGGAATAGTGCTTACATCGGTTTATGTCGGCCTTTCGGCGGGTCCCTTTGTAGGAGGCGTTCTCACAGCTGCTCTGGGATGGAGAAGCCTCTTTGTCGTCAATGTTCTAATCGGAACGATCGTCGTTATTGCTACCCTATGGAAGATAAAGGAGGAATGGGCTGAGGCCAGGGGCGAACGTTTCGATCTTGCCGGTTCCGTGCTGTATGCAGGCGCTTTTACTGCGGCAATGTATGGCCTGACCATCCTGCCTACCCTGAACGGCTTTGCTTTCATAACGGCCGGTTGCGCAGGACTGTTTGTTTTTTGCCTGTGGGAGCTCAAGACCGGGCACCCGGTCCTCGAGATACGCCTTTTTCTCAATAACAGGGCCTTTCTCTTTTCTAATCTTGCGACGCTTATCAATTACAGCGCCACATTCGCGGTCACTTTCCTGATCAGTCTTTACCTGCAGTATATGAAAAGGCTGAGCCCTCAGGTCGCAGGCCTGATACTTATCTGCCAGCCTTCGGTTCAGGCGGTCCTGTCGAGCTATACGGGCAGGCTTTCGGACCGCGTGGAGCCGCGCATTGTTTCATCCTTCGGCATGATCTCACTCACCGTGGCGCTCATCATCTTCGGTTTTATCGACCGGGATATGCCTTTGTACCTGATAATCTGTAATCTCCTGTTTCTAGGTTTCGGTTTTGCGCTGTTTGTTTCACCGAATACAAACGCCGTTATGAGTTCTGTTGACAAGAAATTTTACGGGGTGGCGTCAGGAACGATGGCAACGATGCGGGTTGTGGGTCAGACATTGAGCATGGGCGTCGTGATGTTTGTTTTTATGGTCTTTATCGGAAAGGTCCAGATCACTGAGCTGTATTACGGCCAGTTCCTCCGGAGCGCGAGGGCCGTATTCTTTATTTTCGCCTTCCTGTCATTCCTCGGCATCTTCGCTTCGCTTGCAAGGGGACGGATACGTGAAAACAGATAACACCGGGGCAGCCGGGACCATTACGGCACAGCCTCTTTATTTGGTCAGGAGTACCGGACACCTGGCTTTTTTCAGCACGTTTCGAGCCACTGAACCTACAAAATATTTTGCAAGCCCGCTCCTACCCAGTGAGGCGATGACGATGAGGTCGATGCCATTCTCTGTTGCCTGCCTCAATATCTCCTCGTAGGCGATCCCCCTGGCGATATCGAGGCTTATAGTAACGTCCTCACATCCCTCATTGCCGGCGACCTGCTTCTTCATACTCTGAAAGGCCCCTTCGACCTGCTGTTTTTCCAGCGCCTCGATCGCCTGCAAGGGTATTGCATAATCGGACACTGAGTACGCCAGTTCGGCAGGTATTACGTGAAGCAGATGCAGTTCGGCATTGTACTGCCGTGCAATATCAATACCCTGCTTGAGAGCTTTATCCGAAGATTCGGAAAAATCCGTCGGAACAAGGATCTTTGTGGGTCTGAGCATTGCCCCCTCACGGCAGATCCACCGGGATCAGATTTGCCTCTAGCCTTTGGTGAGCAGAACTGGGCAGGTAGCGCCTTTCAGAACGTTCCGGGCTACGGAACCCGTGAAGTATTCTGCAAGGCCGGTGTGGCCGAGTGACGAAATTACGATGAGGTCGATACCCCTATCCTTCTGGTATTTAAGTATCTCCGTCACCGGGTCGCCCTTTACGACCCTGGGGAAGACCTTCAGCTGTCGGCCGTGCCCGATCTTCTCCGTGAATTCGATCATTTTGCCTTCCGCGACACGGATACGCCTGTTTTCAAGCTCTCTTATACCTTCGGGGGATGCCTCTTTTCCTGCAAATTCATATTCATACATCGTGTGTATTCTCATCTCGACCACGTGAAGGACGTGCAACTCCGCTCCGTATTCCTGGGCTATGTCTGCGGCCTGCCTGAGTGCAATATCGGAGTAGCCTGAAAAATCAGTGGGTACCAAGATCTTAGTAGGTTTCAACATGGCGTTCCGACCTCCTTATCGTTTTGTTCTACCCGTATCTGCCTCTTGAAATAAGTATAGCACACATGTCGCAAGGCGCGAGGCATGAGGGTGTAAGGCGTATTTATTTCTACTCCTTGCGCCTTACGCGCTTACGCCTCGCGCCTTTTATCAGCAGGTCTGTTGCGTCCGGCAGGACAGGATCTGGGCATCCCGGCTGGTATCGCGGAAAACTGTAATTCCTTTCAGGCCCATTTCCCAAGCCTTCATGTAGATGGACTGAATGTCCTGCGGTGTTGCGGTGGCGCTCATGTTGATGGTCTTTGAGACCGCATTGTCAACATTGTCCTGGAATGCCTTCTGGATAGCGCAATGCCATTCGGGGCTGACATCATACGCCTTCCTGAAGAACCCTTTTAGCCGCTCCTGGTCCATCGGGCCCTGCATCTTTTTGTACAGGGGATCGATGACATCCACGCGAAGGCCGCCGAAGAGTATCCGCGAGTATTCGATATCGTAGATAGGTTCAATACCACTCGATGTACCGGCGAGGATGCTCAGCGTCCCGGTCGGAGCGATCGTCGTTGTCGTTGCATTTCTTAAGGGGATACCCTTTTTGTCCCAGGCGCTTCCCCTGAAATTGGGAAATACACCGCGTTCTGTAGCCAGTTCCCGGGATGCCTCCTTAGATTCCTTGTTTATGAAGCTCATGAGATCGCGTGCAGCGGTAACTGCCTGACTGGAGTCGTACTGGATGCCGAGCTTGATGAGCATATGGGCAAACCCCATCACACCGAGGCCTATTTTACGGTTTGACCTGGATATGTCCCTTATGGCTTCAATAGGATACTTACTGGCATCGATGACGTCATCCAGAAAACGCACCGCATCATGGACGAGGATCTTCAGTTTGTCATAATCTATCCGGCCGTCCCGGACCATTTTTGCACAATCTATGGATCCGAGACAGCAGGATTCATACGGAAGCAAAGGCTGCTCACCGCACGGATTCGTCGCTTCTATTGGACCTAGGTGAGCAGTGGGGTTCGATTTGTTGACGGTATCGATAAAGATCAGGCCGGGCTCGCCGGATCCCCAGGCGCATCGCGCGATAAGACCCATGAGTTCGAGGGCCTTTATTTTCCGCACGACCTTGCCATTTCGCGGATTGATGAGCGGGAAAGGTTCATTGTTGTGACAGCTCCGGAAGAATTCATCAGTGACGGCGACGGAGAGGTTGAAATTGGATAGCTCGCACGGATCGTTTTTAATGGTTATGAATTCTTCTATGTCTGGATGGTCTATCCGCAGGATGCCCATATTCGCCCCTCTGCGGGTACCACCCTGCTTGATGACCTCTGTCGCCATATTAAAGACCCTGATAAAGGACACAGGGCCGCTCGCCGCCCCCATGGTCGATCGGACGATATCACCTTTTGGCCTCAATCGTGAAAAAGAAAACCCGGTGCCGCCTCCGCTCTGATGGATCTTCGCGGTCTCCTTGACCGATTCGAAGATAGAGTCCAGCGAATCCTCTACGGGGAGAACGAAACATGCTGCCAGCTGGCCAAGTTCGCGGCCCGCATTCATCAAGGTCGGTGAATTCGGCAAGAATTCAAGGTCATACATCATCTGAAAATATACATCTGAAATTTTTCGCCGGGATATCGGGTCGCGGGACACGTCCGATCCTGCAACGTGATCGGCCACGCGTCGGAACATGTCTTCCACGGTTTCTGTCGGTAAGCCCCCCTCATCTCTGGCGAGATATCTCTTTTCCAGAACTTTGCGGGCCATCTCGTCTATCATATGCATTCCTGATACATAGTACGTAGCTACGCATGGGGTGTCAAGCCTTATGGCAACGGATACCGCATATGATTTTGCCAAATATACCCCGCTGTGATATTCTTTGGACACCAAATACAATCTGCCGGGGGCAGGCCATGAAAAATTTTTCTCTGATTGCGGCAACGGTATGCTTGATCATCGGTGTTGCGCTTCCATCCTTCGGCGCTTCACCGATCAAGGTCGGTATTGTCGATACGTATCCGGGCCGGCGCTGACGTATTCGCAGGATGTCCTGGATGGTTTTAAGCTTGCGGTCGAAGAGGTCAATGGCAAGGGCGGGGTCCTCGGGAGAAAGATCGAATTTGTCATTCGCGATGACAAATTCAAGCCCGATATCGCGCTCACCATGGCAAAAGACCTTATCTTGAAGGAGCGCGTAGACCTCATCATAGGGACTACGAACAGCGCTGCCACCCTGGCCATATCGGATTTTGCACGGAAAGAAAAGGTACCTTTTATCGTTACGGACGCAAAGAGCGAGAAGGTAACCGGGGAAAAAGGTCATCGATACGTATTCAACGCGAATGAAAATACGGCCATGATCGGCAAGGCAACGGCGCTTGTCCTTGCAAAAAAGCCTTATAAAAAGTATTTCATAGCAGGCGAAGACTACGAGTTCGGCCATGCGTGCGCAGATGCGGTGTGGAAAAACCTCAAGGCCTTGAAGCCGGATGTGCAGCTTGTCGGGGAGTTTTGGAGAAAGGTCGGAGAAGCCGATGTTGTTCCCTATCTGACGGCGGTGCTCCAGAAAAAACCGGATTGCGTGATCCATACATCGGGAGGCAGCGGCGTCGTGAACCTTCTTAAGACGATAAAAAGCATGGGTTTTAAAATTCCGTCATACCAGCACAATTCAACCGAACTTGCAGCCCTTGCACCGCTCGGGATGGAAGCCCCTGAAGGTATAATGGGTACGAGCAATTATCATTATTACTTCCCATCAAACCCGGAAAACAAGGCCTTTGTCGCAAAGTTCAGAAAGGCGTACAACCGTTACCCGAGGTCCACGGCCCTGTATGGTTATATTACCGGGCAGTTCATCGCCAAAGCTTACGAGAAGGCAAAATCCGACAACCGCGAGAAATTTGTCGACGCGTTGAGCGGACTTGCTATCGATACGCCGGTCGGCAAGATCGAAATGCGCGCATGCGATCACCAAGCCACTTTGCCCATGTTCTTTGGCGTCACAAAAAAGGTTAAGGGATATGATTTTCTGATAGCTTCCGACATCGTGACGATCCCTGGCAAAGATTATTTGCCGACGTGCGAGGAGGTGCTCAAAACGAGAAAATAAATCTCAGATATCTTTGATCCTTACAGCTGAACATCCCTCTATTTGTTCTAAAAGGTTACGCAGGGACGCAGCGACCGTATCATTCTGATCCATGGGAAGACCGCCTAGCTGGGCGGCCATTTCATATGCCTCAATCACGTCTTTGATCGTTGTATCGCTGGTGGGCCGTGCCGGCTGGTACGTAGACCTCCGCCTCGGGCCTCGTGTTATTTCGGATAAGAGGCTTGCATCGACAAGGCTGAGAAGGATGTGCTTAACGAAGCGATAGGGGATAGCGAGTTCCTTCGAGATCTGGTCCGGCGTCAACGGTGTCTGTCCTTTTTCAAACCTTATTGCCAGGAGATGGAATATCCGCAGCGTAAGCACCCGTTTTCCCGCAACGCCGATCCGTGCGAAGTCGGGGTGAAAACCGTAGGTTTCGTGATTTTCCACCGCGTTCGCTGTTTCAGCACCGAACAGGACGATCAGCCAGCTAGTTTGCAGATATGCCAGAAAGAGCGGAATCGCTGCGAAACTGCCGTAAATTGCACTCTGGGTTGCCACTCCGATCTGAAACTTTATGTAGGCCCATTGCACGATCTGGATGAGAACGCCGGATACAATAGCGGCAACAGCCGCGCTCCGAAACGATATCTTCGTGTTCGGCATGACAAGGAACAGGATGACGAGCAGCGCACAGATGGACACATACGGAAGGAGTTTGAGGAGAAACAGTATCGGGCCTCCCAGGAAGGCAATATCACTTATAAATCCTTTGACCTGACCGGCGATCAAAACATTGACGCTGCTCCATAACGCAAAAAAAATAGGCGCCAGCACGATCATTGACAGGTAGTCGGTAAATTTTCGCACAATTGTTCGCGACTGCCGCGCTTCCCAGATGGTGTTGAAGCTCTCCTCGATTCGGCTCAGTATCGAAATGACTGTCCAGAAAAGAATGACGACGCCGAACCCGACAATGACCTCGCCTTTGGCGTTTGCGAGAAGGGATCGCGAGAACTCTATGATCTTCGCGGTTATATCGGTTTGCCAGTTGAGGTCCTTCCCCAACTGCATTATCTGACGGACGATCAGCTTTTCGAGCCCGAAACCTTTGGCGATCGCAAACAGGACGGCAAAAAGAGGGACTATGTTCAGAAGCGAATAATACGTCAGAACGGAAGCACTGCGCTGGCAATCGTCTTTGTCAAACCTTACCGCAGCCAGTATGACTATTCGTAATATACGTAAAGGCCAGGCTTTGATGGGAGGGTACTTTTCCAGATTGGCCTTCCAGATCCCGTTATGAAGAAAATCCATAATTCTTGAAATCACGATCGGTGCCTCCCTGAAAAATGTTCCATATACCGGTACTGCAGTCAAGAACGAAGCAAGCGATCCTTCACATTAATATTTCCCAATACGTATAATTTTTTTCAACTTAAATCGATGAGACTCCGGTTCAGTTGATGAAAAGTTATTATATTGGAATATTGTTCCCAATCGTAGTCTATTGGTTTTTGTATTCAAAATCAAGTAGTTAGCGTTAGTCCGAATCACAAAAATATCGTTTTTTCGATTGGTAAAACAGATTGTAAAGGTATAGAATAAATTATTCTGGATGATTTAAAAGGTACATATGGGGGTTATTTTTCATGGATACAATAATTATCACGATTGACGGCAAACAGGTTACAGGGAAGAGAGGCCAGACCATACTGGAAGTGGCCAACGCGAATGACATCGATATACCGCACCTGTGTTATCATCCAAGGCTCAGCAAGACGGGTGCATGCCGGTTATGCCTTGTGAGAATAGACGGCAAGATGCTCAAGACGTCGTGCACTGAATTTGCACTGGATGGCATGAGCGTCGTTACCGAGGATGAACCCCTCAAGAATATTCGGAAGTGGCTGTTGGGCCTCCTTCTTCTCGAAGGCGATCATAACTGTCTGTATTGCGATGCAGACGGTGATTGCGAACTTCAGACATATGTAAAAATGTACAATGTCGAAAGGCCTGACGAAGATTTTCCCAGAAACCCGCGCGAAGTGGACTATGTTACGAGCAATGCCATAAAGAGGAACGAAAATCGCTGCATCGTGTGCGGCAGGTGCATCAGGGCCTGCAAGGAAGTGCAGGTCCAGAACGTGTGGGGTTTCACGGAACGCGGCAGCCAGACCCACCTTATTGCCGATGACGACAAGAGGATTGGCGAGTCGAGCTGCGTGAAGTGCGGGGCTTGCGTCCAGTTGTGCCCGACCGGGGCCCTGACGTTTCAGCCAGTCCTTGGCACAGGTCTTAACTGGGACCTGAAAAAGGAATCGAGCATTTGCATATACTGCGGTGTCGGCTGCAAGATAGACTTCTACACGAACAAGGAGGGCCTTCTTGTCAAGGCTATGGGAAATGACGACGGCCCGAACAAAGGGCACCTGTGCATAAAAGGCAGATTCGGGTTTGATTTTGTCCAGAAACCGAACAGGCTTAAAGCCCCGCTCATGAAAAAAGACGGGCAATTCGTTGAGGCGAGCTGGGATGAGGCCCTCGATTTCGTCGCCGACAAATTAAAAGCCATCAAAAAACAAGATGGTCCCGATGCGATAGCAGCGCTTTCATCGGCGAAATGCACGAACGAAGAAAATTATCTGATGCAGAAATTCATGCGCGGGGTTATCGGCACCAACAACGTGGATCATTGCGCGCGTCTCTGACACAGCTCGACGGTTGCCGGTCTGGCGACTGTTTTTGGTTCAGGCGCAATGACCAACTCCATTCGGGAGGTGCCGCAGTCAGAAGGTTTCCTGGTCATCGGTTCGAACACGACCGAGAACCATCCCGTTATCGGGTCGATGATAAAGAACGAGGTCCAGAATAAAAAGAAGAAACTGGTTGTCGTCGATCCGCGCCGGATCGAACTTGCCAAATTTGCCGACTATTATTTCCCCATCAGGCCGGGAACGAACATCGCCATTCTTAACGGGTTTATGCACGTCATCATTAAAGAAGGCCTGTATGATAAGACCTTTGTCGAGACCCGGACCGAGGGTTTTGACGAACTTAAGAAAACTCTTGAAAAATATACCCCGCAATATGTAGCGGAGATCTGCGGGCTCGACAATCCCGACGATATTGCTGTTGCGGCACGGTTCATGGCCTCGGTCAAACCGTTGGCGCTTTATTATTCGATGGGTATAACCCAGTTCGTTTCAGGCGTGAACGGCGTCAAATCGACCGCTAATCTCCAGATGCTTCTCGGGAACATGGGTGTCGCGGGCGGCGGGGTCAACCCGCTCCGCGGTCAGAACAATGTTCAGGGAGCCTGCGATATGGGCGCACTGCCAGCCTCATATCCTGCCTATCAACCGGTCGCAAGCGAAGACAACAAGAAGAAGTTCGAGGGATTATGGGGTGTGACAGACCTGTCGACAAAACCCGGGTTTACCCTTGTTGAGATGATGAATGCAGCACATGCCGGGGAAATAAAGGCAATGTATATCATGGGAGAGAACCCAGTGATGTCCGATCCCAATCAGAAACATGTTATGGAGGCCCTCGACAACCTGGAATTGCTCGTTGTCCAGGATATCTTTCTCACGGAAACTGCGCAATACGCCCATGTCGTCCTTCCTGCGTGCGCATTCCTGGAAAAGGAAGGGACTGTGACAAATACGGAACGCCGGGTCCAGCCGATGCACAGGGTTCTTGAACCAGCCCCGCTTGTCCGGGATGACTGGTGGATAACGATGCAGATAGCCAACCGGATGGGTGCCAAGTGGGAATACGAGGAGGCAAAGGACATTTTTGCCGAGATCCGTAAGGCCACCCCGTCATATGCGGGGATCACCTACAGCCGGATTGAAAAAGAATTGATCCAGTGGCCCTGCCCGACGATGGAACACCCGGGCACCCAGCTGCTCCACCGGGATACTTTTTCGCGTGGTAAAGGACTGTTTACGGCCATAGAATATACCCCCCCGTTTGAAGAGACGGACCGGGAATATCCGCTTGTTTTGACGACCGGACGGATTTTACCACAATTCCATACCGGTACGATGTCACGGAACTCAAAGGTGCTCGAGGAAACGGCCCCTGAGGGTTTCGTCGAGGTAAACCCTGTCGATGCGAGCGATCTCGACATTAGCGACGGAGAGCTGGTTTCTGTCTCGACGCGGCGCGGAAGCATCCGGATAAAGGCGAAGGTCGTTGAACGGTCAAAGCCCAATATTGTTTTTATCCCCTTCCATTTTTATGAATCCTGTGCGAACAGGCTCACCGTGGATTGCCTTGATCCCGCATGCAAGATACCGGAATACAAGGTCTGCGCCTGCAAGGTGGAAAAGATCGTAGTTTGATCTAAAAGGAGATAGTATAAGCCCGGGACAAAGTCCCGGGCTATTTTCGTGCGCCCGGCAGGGCGCACTGACCCGGAGGTGAAAGTCCTCCATGGGCCCTGATGACGGGAACCATTGGCCGAACCGCAAGGGCCGCCGCCGCGAGGCGGGGTCCGAAGGAAGCGTC
>Ga0172382_10000942_pt1 | contig 53898 bp, 48 predicted proteins | sample Leawel138RmetaG_FD_122245 | JGI IMG/M metagenome (GOLD analysis project Ga0172382, IMG submission 122245) | Leachate microbial communities from a municipal landfill in Southern Ontario, Canada - Leachate well 138R metaG | ecosystem: Engineered > Solid waste > Landfill > Unclassified | place... | reverse complement strand
TGGACAGGGACTACAATGCTGCTTTGAACATCAGAGCCCTCGGGCAGAGGGTTCAGGCGTTAACGCGGGGGATACCTTGCGTTGCCTGAGAATCCTGTCTCCTTCAGGGGACGGGAGTGTCAAGAGACTCCTGTCTTCCCGTAAACGGACCGCAATGCTTTTACAGCCCACTCGAGCGCAAATTGCCGCAGCTTCAACAAGGTCAGGTACGCCTGTGCCCTGCACTGCCCGTGATCCTGTGAAATGGCTGAGATTCACGCATAACAAAGTGCGTGATGCCTGAACGCCTCCCATTGCCATTAGAAACCTCCCGTTAGCCATATTGTGATTCGGGGTGTATCCGGTAAAATTGAAGCCGCCCCTACCGGGTAGATTGAATTACCGCATCGATAGACGATATTTTCGATACATTCTCCGAGAAATCATTGTCAATCAAGATATCGCAAATGCACGAAAATATCAAACGGCAACGGTTTGGCGCCGGCATTCCTCCCCCGCCTTACGGAAGGGGACTCCTGCCGGGGAAATGTTGAAGTGCTTGCCAAGACGCAGGGCGGTATCGGCGGATATCACCCTCTTTCCGCGGATGATCTCACTGGTACGCCCCGAAACGGTCAGCGGGACCGGGGGTCCTGCTTGATTTTCACACATAACTGTGATACACATATTTACGTGACATTAAAGAGGAGGTTCATATGGAGAGGCAAAACGTTACGTTGTCCCTTCCCAAAGCGCTTCTTAAGAAGGCCAAGACCCTTGCCGTTATGAACGACAAGTCCTTGAGCGATTACCTGCGCGAGACCCTCGAGGAAAAGGTGGCGGCGGAGACGGGATACCGGCGCGCCAAGAAGCGTCAGGCGGCGCTCATGGATAAAGGCTTCGACCTTGGGACCGGGGGGAACATATCTGTCAAGCGGGATGAGTTGTATGAAAGGTGACAAACTCTTTGTCGACACGAACATATTGGTCTATTCATATGACATATCTGCCGGAGAAAAACACACAGCGGCAAAGGACGTTCTCAATGAATTGTGGGACACGGGCAATGGCCTTGTAAGCACACAGGTCCTGCAGGAGTTTTTCGTTACAGTCACGAGGAAGATCTCTAAACCGATGGACGTCGCTGTCGCGAAGGAGATCGTAAAAGACCTCTTGACGTGGAAAGTCATTACCGTGAACGGCAGCTTGATACTGGATGCCATCGAACTCCAGCAGAAATACGTGTACTCCTTCTGGGATTCCCTCATCATCGCTTCAGGCATTCATGGAGGCGCATCGACGATACTGTCCGAAGACCTGTCGGACAAGCAGAAGATAAAGGGCGTTCTGATCAAGAACCCCTTCTCTGCCCTGTCGAAGCGATAGGTCTCCCGGCCTTAAATTCCAGCCCGGGAACCACTCCGTTAAGGATTCCGGATTCCGGGGATTCCAGGACGCTCTTCAAGAATTGAACAGGACATCGGGGGATATTCAAGCGCGAGTCCGTGGAAAAGCGGGATATTCTTCAATAACAACAACGCCTTCGATTCCGGTGCCAAGTACCGTGATGACGGCGAGAGTGCCAAGCTGGCACCGAAAATATATCCGCTCTGGATGCTATTAATGAATTGCAGCACAGCCTCCTCGACTCCGCAATGACGCATATACCTCTTGTCTTTTCCCTGAAACATGAAACGGCCCGCTTGAACCGCGGGCCTTCTTTATTCCGGCTTTATTCGGCCTGGACCGTTATTCTTCGCGGTGTCGCAGCTTTCACTTTCGGCAGCTTCAGCCGCAGGACGCCGTCTTGAAGCTCGGCCTTGATCTGTGCCTGGTCGATGATCTCCGACAACGTGAACTGGCGGTAGTATTTTCCTGTGCGGTATTCCCTGAACACATCTACCTCGTCGGGACCATCGGGTGGTTCCACATTGCCGTCGAGCGTAAGAACGTTCTCATGGAGGTCGATGACCAGATCCTCGCCTTTTATGCCGGGCATATCGGCGAGCAGTGTGATTTCCTTGTCCGTTTCAAATATGTCGACCGCCGGTGTAAATACGGGTCCGGGCCTCGTCTGCTCGGCCGGCGTGACCGCTTCCGTTTTGTCTTTTGCCTGAAGGGCCTTGCTTTCAGTTTCTGTCATTGTATCTCCCTCCTTTATGCTCATGAAAGATTCACGGTAATGCGTTTGGGCTTTGCACTTTCCGCTTTGGGAAGAGTGACCGCAAGGATCCCGTCGGTACAGCGCGCCGTAACTTTTTCCGTTTCTATCTGGGTGGGAAGGCTTACGATGCGATTGAACTTCCCCCCTTCTCTTTCTCTTCGATGATACTGGGCTTTTTCGTCTTCAACGGCGAGCTTTCTTTCTCCCGAGATGGAGATCGAATTGGCCGTCACCGTGATGGCCAGCTCATCCGCCTTCATGCCGGGAAGCTCGGCGCGTATATAGTAGTTGTCACCGTCCTCGGTGACATTCATCATCGGGAATACACCGGCTGCCGTCTCGACTGAGGGGGCCCTGAAAAGAGCAGCACTCATCAGGTCCATCTGCCTTCTCATCCGTTCCAATTCTTCGAACGGGCCTCTCCATCCCGATGCGGGCCAATAATGTGGTCTTCGTAGTAACAACATGGTTTTAGCTCCTCCTTTCATGATCGGTTGTAAATCAAAAAGCTCCTTGAACAGTGCCGTAAAATCCCGAACAAGCGACTTTGGCCAACTATTTTCAGAGCTCTTTAGGTTACTGCGAACGCGTTTCGTAAGAAATATAATCAGTCTGTCGAGGTTGTCAAGACCGGGGCATGGGCACCCCTGCCGGGGCGTGAAATATATTTTGCTTGCAATATTTGCCCCAAGGCAACATCCTGTATTTATATGGTGCATTGGGGTCTGAACGGCAATACCGGGCAAGCCTGCCTAAGTAATTTTAAAAAGGAGGATTCACCAATGAAAGGAAGAAGTTTGCGGACTCTATTCTTATTTGCTTTTTTTCTTACGATCATGCTGGTTGCCGGCCCGGTCTCGAGTTATGCGGCCGAGCCCCAGAAGGCGCCTGTTGACCTGAACACCGCTTCGCAGAAAGAGATCGAGGCGATCAAAGGCGTGGGCCCCGCGACTGCGAAGAAGATCATTGAATCCCGGCCGTACGCATCTGTCGATGAACTCTCGAAAGCCGGTCTGTCCCCGAAGATGATAGAGAAGATCAAACCTTTCGTGACCGTCGGCAAGACGCCGGCTGCGGCCCCCGCAGTCAAGCCCAAGGCCCCACCGCAGACCGGTACAACAGCGCCTGCACCTGCAAAGACGGTTGCACCGACGCCGGGAAAGACGGCTGCAACGCAGAAGACCGAAGCCGCTACAGAGCCCGCCGCCAAAAAGACGCCCGCGGCGGCGAAACTGGCCCCGGGACAGGTGGTCAACATCAATACGGCAAATAAGGAACAGATCGAGATGCTGCCGGGAATCGGCCCGGTCAAAGCTCAGGCCATTATCGACGGCCGTCCCTACAACACAAAAGAGGACATCATGAAGGTCAAGGGGATCAAGCAGGGGACCTTTGACAAGATCAAAGATTCAATAACGGTAAAATAGCACGTAAGTGAAGGCTGTTGCAGCCGTTAAAGGCTGTATAATTCTACGACAGGAGGTTTGTATGAAAAAATTTGTCCTGGTAGTGATCGCTTTCATGTTCTGCGTAACTGCAGCATATGCCGCAGGCCCAAACACGTACCAAGTCACCGGCCCCATCCTGGAAATAAAGGCTGATACCATAGTCGTCCAGAAGGGCAAGGAAAAATGGGAAATAGCCAAGGATGCGGCCACGAAGGTGACGGGGGACCTGAAGGTCGGGTCAAAGGTCACCGTCGAGTACACGATGAAGGCCGTCAAGATCGAGGTTAAGGACACGGCTAAGAAAGATGCCAAGGAAGCGCCGAAGAAACCCGAACCCAAGAAAGGTGCGACGGAACCGGCAAAGAAATAAGGTCCCCGGGATACCATTCGCTTACGGGCACAATGATGCGGGCTGTCTCTGGCAAACCTGAGGGATCAGCCCGCACTTGACTGAAAGACCGTATTGCATCATTTCCCTTCGTCATCCTAGTTGCCACACTCGATCTCGTCCACGCCGCCGTGGTGCAGACGCTCTTCGTATACTTTTTTTCTCTCGCCGGTCTGCAGGTCCCTTGCTGCCCGCCGGGCGTCACCGAGTTGGGCGTATAAGTTCCCGCGTTCCAGGTATGCGGTTGCATTTTCGGGTTCTAGTTTTATGGCTATATCGAAATCCCGCATCGCCTGATCGTAGGCGCCGATCTTCCTGAAGGCCTCTCCCCGGTTGACGCGGGCGTTGACGTGGTCCGGGTGAAGGGCAATCACTTTGCCAAAGTCATGTATCGCCTCCTGGAAGCTGTGCGTCTTCATATAGGCGAGCCCGCGGTTATAATGGCTCGCTGTATCCCTCGGATCGAGTTCGATGGCCTTGCTGTAATCCGTTATTGCCTGCCTGTAATCGCTGCGGCCGGCATAATGGGCGTTTCCCCTGTTGAAATAGATGGCGGCATCCCGGGTATTCAGTTCTATGGCCCTGTCGAAATCCTGTATCGCCGCATCGAAATTGTGAAGCCTGATGTATGCCAGTCCACGGCGAGTGAGGGCCAGGACATTGTCCGGATCAGCCTTGAGGGCCTCCGTGCAGGCTTCCACGGCTTTGTCGTAATCACCTGCCGCATAGTGCGCTCGCGCTTTATCTAACCAGGTCCCCTGCATGCGCAGCACCCCCTTTAAGTTCCGCCCGGGACTTTAATTGATCCCGAGAAAAAAACGATGCCCCTGGTAACCGAGAACCGCACCGTCCGGGGTGATCCGTTCCAGCTTTAATTCGGGAGCGACGAACTGCCCTTCCTTCATGTTCTTATTGTTGATGATCACAAATCGCGAATCGGAGCGTTCATCATATGAGTGGACGGTCATTTTCAGGTCGGGAAGACTGCTCTTGAGTTCGGCGGGAAGGCCTTGAATATTATTGACCCTGCCCCCCGGTGCAACCGGTTTGTTGATTCTCGGAGGCATTTCGGCCCTTGCGTTGCCCGACATTGTAGACGGTGCAGGCGGGAACACGACGGCGGGGGATCTCGAGGCCGCTTTTGCGTTCAAGGGTACCGCAGGCAGGCCTCCATCGGGTTGACCCGCCTTCTTTTGCGTGGAGAAGGGGACCTCCTTTTTAACGGCGGCACGTTGCCGTTCTTTGTTTTCAGCAGACACGGCCGGATATGGCGCAGATACACTTTCCCGTACGGGCGGTGTACGGACCGAGGGAGGCCGTCCGGCCTGCCGCCAGGAGGTGGTCCACAGCAGCGACAGGGCCGCGCCGTTCAGCAGTATTATTCCCGCTACCGCATAGGGCCACAGGAGCCGTTTTTTAGGTACCTGCGCGATCCCGCCGGCCTGCAGGGTGAGAATATTGGGTGTTCCCTCCTGCTGGCGTTTCTCTTCCAATTTCTTAATGGCTTCGAGAATGTATGACACGTTAGCGACCCCCTTCAGGGTCACGAGGCGCCTGACTATCCCCGGACAATGTCAACTGATCGTCAAGCCGTGTAACAACGTTGCGGTCGCCCCTTCCGTCAAGGTAGCGCGCGTCCCCGGCCTGTGTCCGTTCACAGGCCGGCGCGGGGTTAGGTGATGTCCGCCACACACCGGACAGTACCCGGTAGACCCTGTCCCTTATCCTGACAAAAAGGGTCTCCCTCGCCGCCTGGCCCTCCGCAGATGCCGCGATACCCATTTCCACGGTGCGACCAGCCTTTGACGGGCCCCGGGGATCGAGAACCGGCTTTTGCATGTGATGCAGCACTCCCCCGGCTATCGACACATTGAGCAAGAAAGCGGTGAGCGCCCAGAAACAGACCTTCCTCGTTTGCTTGCCCGCATCTATTTTCTTGCCGGAAACCTCCCTTGCTGCACGGACGAGGGTCTGTTTGTCAATCCTGTCTTTTCCCTCTATATACGTTCCGAGAAGGGCCCTGTCACATACGATATTGAGAAGCCTCGGCACCCCCCCTGTCAACCTGCAGAGCGTCTTTGTGACCGGCCGTGGAAACAATTCACCCCGGGCCCAACCCGCTACGGAAAGCCGGTGGCCCACGTAGCCAGGGATCTCTTTCTTCGAAAGGGGACCGAGATGGTACCGTGCCGTAATCCTTTGCGAGAGCTGGCGCAGCTCGGGTTTCGCGAGCATTTCTCTCAATTCCGGCTGTCCGAGCATGATGATCTGAAGTAATTTACGCTTGCTTGTTTCGAGATTGGTCAATAGCCGTACCTGCTCGAGCACCTCCACGGTGAGGTTTTGCGCCTCTTCGATGATGAGGATGGCCCTTCGCCTTTTTTCGTGGACACCGAGGAGAAAATCGCTGAGCCTGTCCACAAGTTCTTTGATGCTCCCGGTGCCCTCGGGGTACGGAACCCCGAACTCGTCGCAGATCGCTGCAAGAAATTCCAGGGAAGACACTTTGGGGTTGAGGATAAAGGCGATCTCGCAGTTTTCGGGCACCTGTTCCAGGAGGCAGCGGCATATCATCGTCTTGCCTGTTCCGACTTCACCGGTGAGAAGCACGAAGCCCCCGTCGATCCTTATGCCATACATGAGATGGGCCAGGGCCTCGCGGTGCCCCTCGCTGATATAGAAATAGTGGGGATCCGGTGAAATTGAAAAAGGGGTTTCCTTCAGTCCGAAATATTCTCTGTACATGGGCCACTTCGAAGCCCGCGATACCGCGGGCTGTTCCAAGCTTCACGTTTCAGGCAAAAGATAAAAATTTCCATGAGAAATGTCCTCGTACCCCGCACCAACGACAAATGGTCGTACATCTCCGCACCACCCGATTATTTTGTGACACTTCCTGCTTCTTATAACCCTATTAGATACCGTGTAAATTGTCTGTCGCTCAATCAACAATTCTCCCGTAGTATCATATGACTACAAACAGGTCCAACATTGGAATTGTGTTTCCGTTTCAATTATGCGACAAATTAAGATTCGGGATGTGAGCGCTAAAGAGCAAAGAGTAAGGAGACGGTGAAGGGATATTTGGTTTTTGTCTGAAACATGAAACTTTAAACTATATTTTGATAAGGAGAAGAGGTGAAGATAGAATTCGATAGGGACCAATTCGAAACATTGATCAGACTGCTGTATCTCGGTAATTGGATGGCCAACGCTTACAGTGACGAATCGGAGAATGGTGAATTCGTGGAGCTTATACATTATATATGCAGCCAGGCGGCCGACAACATGGGGCTGGCGGAATACATGGCACAAGACATGGAGGCCCCGGAGTCGATCACTCCGGAGACGCTGAACGAGATCCAGTATTTGAACGAGCTCATCGAGGAGTATGATGACGCGGTGTTCCTCGACAAACTGATCTACAACCTTGCCGACCGGGATATGCTGAACAAGTTCGGGGAAAAGAAGATCGAGGCGATGACGGAAGAAGATTTTTTCAGGGAAGAGGCGCCATTTGTGCAGAAATACCAGCGGGAATTCGCCAGGAGCGGGATACAGAACCTGGTGGTGAACATTGAAAAACCTGCGAAAGGGAAGACGACGAAAGGAAAAAGGTAGTTGTCCCGGTCGGAGTTGAAAAATGTTTGGAGGTTGAGTCGCCCGGAATGAGTCAATTATAAATTCTTTTTTAACCTCACGACTGACGACCTAAGATTCTTCAGAGGAGGTTCGAAATGCCTTTTGCTCAGATAAACGGACGCAACGTTTATTACGAGGTTCATGGGGAGGCCGGGGAAACCATCATTCTTCTGCACCATGGGTTCGGGTGCGTGAAGATATGGAGTGATATTTTCCGTCGGTTCGTCGAAGCCGGTTACCGCGTGATCATGTTCGACCGCCGCGGTTTTGGACGTTCGGAAGGCGGCCACGATTTCTTTGACTTTTATGTGAGCGATAAATACAGGTCGGATAGCGTGGAAGAATTGCGAAGCATGAAAGAGGCCCTTCGCATAGGTCCCTGCCACCTCGTAGGCCAGTGCGAAGGAGGGGTCGTCGCGGTCGATTATGCTGCGCGTTATCCGGAGGATGTCACAACCATCACGGCTGCCAGTACACAGTGCTACAGCGAAGTACCGATGACGCAACTGAACATCGAACGCCTGGTTGTCAATTTCACGGACCTGGAACCCCGCCTCAAGGCAAAGGTCATCGACTGGCATGGCGAGATGGCCGAGGTAAAATACAACCAGTTTGCACGGTGCGGCGGAGAGTATGGGATCGATTATTTCGACTTAAGGCCAGTCTTGCCAAAGGTCACGTGCCCCGCCCTCGTTCTCTATCCCGACCGCAGCTCGATTTTCCATGTCGAACAATCCATCGCCTTTTACCGGGGTTTGCCTAAAGGCGAGCTTGCAGTATTTCCACGATGCGGTCATAATACATATGAACAGAGGCCGGACGATTACGTTCGTACGATCCTCGATTTCCTGGACCGGGTCAAACGGGGGAACGGCCAGTCAGACCGGCCGTCGGTCTCCTGCCTGGCATAGCCGCCAGGCGGCTGTTCCAGTTTCAAGTCTCGGGGAAATTATCCCGGGAACATTTCTTGCGGGAATTGTTTTGCCTGAAACCTGGAGCTTGAGACATGGGACCGTTCGTGGGACCGCGGGCCTCGAGGCGGCCAGGATCGCACGTAAAGACGATATCGATACATTGTTCACAATGTTTATTCAAAAGAATGGAGGGGGATCACGATAACGTGGACCTGAAGGCTGATATAGTCGGGTATGTTGCAGCCGTTTTCACGACATTTGCTCTCCTTCCGCAGATCATGCGGATCCGCCGTCTCAAGGAGGCGAAAGACGTTTCCCTGTTGATGCCTTCAATGGTGGCTACCGGTTCCGCGCTATGGATCGTGTTCGGCTTCATGATATCATCCGCCCCCATTGTCGCGGCAAATTCCGTCGCTCTCCTGATAGCGCTGGCCACCGTGTTTTTCGCGGTCAGATACCGCGATCGACAAGCTCCATGAGTTCTCTTGCATCGTTCGGCGCATATCCGCAGGCGTCATTGTTGAAATAAACAAACACATCGAGCCCTTCGTCGAGATATGTACGGATCCTCCCGGCGTCTCTTTCGAGTGATTCCCGCGAATACGATGACGTATAGCTGCCCTGCTCGCCATGCCGCCTGATATAAACGAAGCCCGCAGTGATGGGAAGGATGGCGATATATTGAGGCCAGTCCGCCATGCACAACGCCGCTCCGTGATTTCTGCACATCTGGGTTACATCTTCATTCACCCAGGTATCGCTCCGGAATTCGAAGGCATTCCATGCCGGGTATTTATCGAGAATGGCAAGGAATTTTTTGAACCTGTCCTTTTCAAAGGTAAACGAGGAAGGAAATTGCCACAATACCACGGAGAGCTTCTCCTTAAGGCTCAATGCCCGGGCGAAAAATTCGTCAACGAGGCCCTCGACGTCCCGGAGCCGCTTCAGGTGCGTAATTAACCTGCTCCCTTTCAATGCAAAGGAAAAATCTGCCGGTGTCTCACCGTACCATTTCGTGAAAATCTCTGCCCCGGGGAGCCGGTAGAACGTGACATTCAGTTCTACCGTCGGGAATATCTCCGAATAGTACGCAAGCCATCTTTTCCCGGGCAGATCTCCCGGATAAAACGTTCCTTTCCAATCCTTGTAGCTGAAGCCGCTGCAGCCGATACGCAGTCGTGTCATATTATAAAGTATAAGTTTCAAGCTCCAGGTTTCAAGCCAGGGTCTGCGAGGACGCGGGCAGTCTCATGCCCCATGTCCCATGACTCAGGCAAAAACCTGAACAAAATATGTGACATGCCGGCCTCAAGGATATGAGGAACAATTCCCCCATGCCGTCATCCCGGGCCCGGAGGCTGTGCCGCAATTCGTCAATAGCATCCAAAACGGATATATTTTAGGTGCCTACGCAACACTCTCGCCGCCATCCCGGTGCTTGACACCGGGATCCAGGGTTTTTTTACATCTTGTTTTTGGGTTTCAGGTTTCTGAAAGGACCCGGAAGAGAAACCCTGGAGACCGCCCGCCCTTTAAGGATACCCGGCGCCGGGATGACTCGAAATCATAATTATGACACAGCCTCCTTAATTCCGGAATGGCGAAGGGGAGCGCTATTTTCCCAGGAATTTATTTTTTTCTTGAAACTTGAAACCTGAAACTTGAAACTATTATCGTGGACCCGTGACGCCGCGGGCAGGAGGTTCGATGAAGGTGCTACTCATTTCGGCTAACAGAACGGAGATCAACATGCGGACGATGCCGCTGGGGCTGGCTTTCGTCGCACAGGCCCTGACAGACAGGCATCATAGCGTGAAAATGATCGACTGTGTCGGGATCGACGACATTGAATCGTACATAAAGGGTGCGATAGAGGAACTCGGGCCGGATATTATCGGCATTTCCATAAGAAATATAGACGACCAGACCATGCTCAACACGCGCTTCCTTTACGAGGATGACAGGGAGATCATCGCTCTCGTCAGGAGGTTATCCGACAGGCCCATCATTCTGGGAGGAGCCGGTTACAGCATGTTCCCCGATGCCATACTTGCGGACAGCGATGCCGATATGGGCATAGAAGGCGAAGGCGAGGCGGCCTTGTCCATGTTGCTTGAAAAATTCGAAAGGGGGGAATCCGTTGAAGGCATCCCCGGTCTTCATATCAAGGGCAGGACGGCCGTAGAGCCCCGTCAATTCATTAAAGACACCCGGAGCTTCCAGTACCCTGATCCGCAATATGTCGTGGGACAGCCCGTGACCCCGGACACGTGGGTACCCGTACAAACACGGCGAGGCTGCGCGATGAACTGCAGCTACTGTTCGACCGCGTCGATCGAGGGAAGGGCGTTAAGGAAAAGGCCGATAGAGTCTGTCGTAGAATGGATCGGGCAACTCGTAAGGGCCGGGGCCCGCCAGTTGTATTTCGTCGACAACACCTTCAACCTTCCCCGGTCCTATGCGTTATCGCTCTGCCGCGCCATGACAGACGCCGGACTGAACGTAAAATGGCGCTGTATCGTATATCCGTGGCGGATCGACGAAGAACTCGTTGCGGCGATGGCGGCTGCCGGGTGCTTCGAGGTGTCCCTGGGATCCGAAAGCGCGGACGATGAGGTCCTTCGTCTGATGCACAAGCGGTTCAGGCGCGATGATGTCGCCTACGCATCCCGTCTCTTGAAGAAATACAACATTACGCAAATGGGTTTTCTCATGCTCGGCGCACCCGGCGAAACCCGTCAATCTGTCCTGGATACCCTCGACTTCGCCGCATCCCTCGAATTTGACGCCCTGAAGGTCACAGTCGGCATCAGGATCTACCCGAACACGACCCTCGCCGAGGAGGCCCGGAAACAGGGTATCATAGGCCCCGACGATAACCTCCTCCGCCCCAGGTTTTATATCACGCCCGGCCTGGATGAAAAATGGATAAGGGAGACGGCAGCCATGTATGCCGCGAAACATCCAAACTGGATCACTTCCTAGGCGCTGTAGTTTATTTCCAGGATCCTGTCTATCCTGAAGTGCCTTTCTTCGTTGCGCAGGAGGCAGTGTGCCCGGAGGCCTTCGAAGGACTTTCCTTTGAATTCCATGGGCTCTATGGCTATGGGACGTATGGTGCGGCGGGATTTGGTGTCGTTTGGTTTGAGATAGAGGATCTCGAGGTTCAGGCCCCGGCGGATGGCGTCCCGTATGACGTCGCTGCGCTCATCATAGCTCGACAGTTCGTCCGCCTTCTGGTATTGAAACATTGTAAGGAATTTTGCGACGCGCCAATCCATCCGGATATGCTTTTTCGTGATCTTTTTCGTCAGGGCTATGCCGTCGAAATTTGTGCAGCGGCTCAATGCCACGTACACCTGACCGTGCGCGAATGCGCCGCGGCCCAGATCGATCACGACCCGCTCGAATGTCTTTCCCTGGCTCTTGTGGATCGTTACCGCCCACGCAAGACGGATCGGGTACTGGGTAAAGGTGCCGGTCGACCTCGTCGAGATCTTTTTCGTTTCCCTGTCATACTGATATTCAAAAAGCTCCCAGACGTTTTGCGTCACTTCGGCCGTCTTGCCATCGGCGAGGCGAACGAGCACCCTGTCCTCCTCGCCGCTTATCCTGCTCAGGCCTTTTACTACGCCCAGTGTGCCGTTCACCCAGCGGCCAAACTTGTCATTATTGACAAGCATGACCTGGGCCCCAGGCTTTAAGGTCAGGTGCTCCTCCGCAGGCAGAGACGACCTTTCGAATATCCCGCTCATCTTGCCTGTCAGCGTAAACTCCCGGTCAGGAAGGGCCTCGAGCATCTCCAGATTACGTTCTGTCGCAAGATCGTTCGTGCTTGTCAGGGTAATGACAAATCCGTCGGACGGCATGATCCCCTCGGGCCGGTAATTCTTGTTGAGCCTCTCGATGTCGCTTTCGGTGCATGTCCGGTTCCGTATCCCGTTTAAAAGCTCAATGAAATCCTGCTCCGTCTGGCGGTATACCTTTTCCAGTTCTATGTATTCCATCGAGAATGTCCGTTCCTTGAATACCTGGGCCGAAAAAAAATAGGGAGACTCATAGCGGTGGCTGAATATCTCCCTTTCGGCGGACGAAACAACGGGCGGCAGCTGGTAGAGGTCGCCGACAAAGACCATCTGGACCCCGCCGAACCATTGCTTCCTGTATGGTCCGTTAAGACGCATGAATTTCTCGACGCAATCGAGAAGGTCCGCGCGGACCATCGAGATCTCGTCAATTATAATTGTATTGAATTCCTTATAGATCGCGGCATCCGGACCGCTGATCTTTTTTACCTTTTCGGGGGTAATGCTGGGCTTGAAGCCGAAAAATGAATGGATCGTCTGTCCTTCGACGTTCAAGGCTGCAACGCCGGTCGGGGCGAGAACGGCAACGTCTTTTCGGGTATTATGGCGAAAATATTCAAGCAGGGTCGATTTACCCGTTCCGGCCTTGCCGGTAATGAAGACGTGCCTGTTCGTTTCCTCCATGATATGGAGGGCCTTTTGAAATTCGGCGTTGATCTCGATAAATGATCTGCGCACGGGATCATTGTATCATAAAAGATCGTTCTGTGTTCTGTGTTCTACGCTCTGCGTTATAAATAATTCTTTCTGCATGGAAATTATAAACCTGGAAACGCAGATACGTTGTCAAAGGACTTGACTATCCCTTCAGTGGTGCACAAGCTGAATCTATGGACAGAGAGGAGTTGATGTCCAGGGAGGTGTTTTATGGGCAACGAGGAACAGCTGGATGAAAATACAGGGATGACCGCAGATTCTACAGGCCCTGAACGAGATGCGGGTGAAGATACATCCCGGGTGGATGAGTTCATTGATAAGGTTGGGTCTTCGCTATCCGGCGGCAGTGCAGCACTCGCGGGCAACGCCAAGTCCCTTGAAAAGAGAGCGCACGAAACTTACTCCGAACTTAGCGAATCCCACGATGCGCTTTTGGATGAGCTTGAATCATCTATGGACCGGAGCATGCAGGAACTGGATGCCCGGTATGATAAAGAATTCGCCCGTCTCGATGATGAGACCGGAGCCGGACAAAAGAGCGGACCGGAGCCGGACACAGACGCTCAACGCGCCGACAGGATAGAAGCACGGCTTCACGAATGCGGGGAAAAGGTGGCGATACTTGAGGCCCGCCTTGAACAGTCTGGGGACCAAATGTACAAACAGTGCGCACGGGAAATTGAATCGCTGAAGGAGCAGCTGGCTGCGGCCCATCGTAAACTGGCACGGTTAACAGAAACCAATGAAGAAGGTTGGGGGCGGATCAGGGAGGGCTTGTCGAACATAATGGAAGACATCAGCAGGACCGTTAAGTCCGTGGTCTCACGATTGAAGGAGACAAGGCCGGCCAGGTGACGGGGAACCCGGCAGGAATACGTCACCCGGTGTCTCCCGGCATAAAACCATCCACCGCCATCCCGGTGCTTGACCCCCGGATCCCAAGTTTTGTATTTATTCTTGTTTTTGGGTTTCCGGGTTCTGAAAAGACTTCAAAGAAGAACCCTGGATTCCGGCGTCAAGTGCCGGGATGACGGACAGGGATACAAGCCTTACTCCTTGTGTTTCAGGTTTTACGCCGTTTTTTCGGTTTATCCTCGGGTATCAGTTCGTCTGGCACGTCGAGGGATGCGCCCGACGTTCGGGATACGTAGGCATCCGACGTCTCGTCACTGGATAAGGCCTTGCGCGCTTCTTCGCCGGGGCCGCGTTTTCCGCTCGTCCTGTCGTCTGTTTCCCACAACAATGGATCTATTGATATGTGATCCGTCAGGCTGGCGATGCCAATGCTGTCGAGAAGGATCTCCAATAATATCTGGTGCTGGGCTTCGCTCGGTAAAAAGCCGTCCACGTGAATTATCCCGCGACTGCACTCGATGGTCAATTCTTCGAGGTCGACCCGCCCGTCTTCCTGGAGTTCATCTAGCACGTAGCGCAGGATCTCGTCGTCCGACAGGTCCTGAAGGTCCGGGGGCAGCTCGGGCAGCTCTACATCTTCAGAAAGGCCGCGTACCGGCCCTCTCTCCGCTTCTGCCTGGCAGGCTGAACACAGGGTTGCCCACGGCAGGGCGTCAAGGCGCTTCGGTTCTATCTGGCGGCCGCACCTTTCGCAGCGCCCATACTGTCCCGATTCGATCTTTTCCAAGGCATCGGTTATTGCATCGAGCCGGGCCTCCTGGGAATCATCGATCTCTGACACGGGCTCCAGCAGGCCGTCTTTTTGGGCATTTTCCTCGAATTCAACCTCGGGTGCCACAAGATCTTCACGATCTTCCCTGAGCCGGGCGTGGATATTGAACACGCGGTCTCTCTCACGCACGAGCCTTTCTTTCAATCTGGCTATTTCTTTCGGGCTGAGCATGGATGTTCTCCTTAAGAGAACACGTAAGGCAACTGATTCCGCCTGTCAAGCGGGGCTTATGAAAAGGCAGGATAGATAGGTGTGCGTAACAAGATTACTCTTTCGCTATACAGGGTTTCGATGCGGGACATTGACAAATTATATCTGCAGACCTACGGTGTATGTGTCCGGTATAAAAGAGATGCCGTACGTTCATATCCATGAAGGAGGGGACCTTATGATAAAACCGACAAAGATTCTTGTACCTACCGATTTTTCACAACAATCAGCGAAAGCGTTCGACAGGGCGCTGGCCATAGCCAAAGAAGCGGGCGCCGAGGTTGTTCTTCTTCATGTCGTGGACCAGGATATACAGGCCTGCAACATGGAATACTGTATCGACGAGGACGAGATACAACGCCAGGAAAAGGCCATGGTCGCCGGAGCCGGTGACCGTCTTGGAAAAGAGGTTGAAAAATTTGAGCTTGCGCGCGATGTGAAGGTGAGAACCGAGGTCAGGGAGGGGATCCCGTATAACGAGATCCTGAAATACGAGGACCTCAACAACGTCGATCTCATTGTGATCGGCTCACGCGGCAGATCGGCCCTGGTGAAGTTTTTCCTGGGAAGCGTGGCGTCGAATGTCCTCAAGGGGGCAAAAGGTGAAGTCCTTCTCGTGAAGTGAGGCCCGCGGGACCGCGGGCCGTTTCAGGTTTCAGGTCTCAGGCAAAAAAGCCATTCATTCAATGATAGATCTCTTGAGGCTTGAGACGGATGAACTTCCAGCAAGGCCGTCCGCTGAACCGCGGGCGGCTTTATGGTTCCGCCGGGAAGACCCCTCTCCTCCAGGGGAGGGGATGAAAGGCGATATCCCGTGTTGCCTGAGAATCCTGTCCCATTCAGGGTGTGGGAGTGTCAATTGAAGGTCATCAAATACGACCGGAGGTTGATGTTTTTATTGATCAGCCCGAGCTTGGTCCTGATATTATTCCTGTGAGAATCTATAGCGCTCGTCGCGACGCCCATGATCTCGGCTATTTCTTTTGTCGTCTTGCCGTCCCTGATCAGCGATGCGACCTCTAACTCTTTCGGCGTGAAATTCAACTGCCGTATCTTGTTCAGGAACGGGGCCATGAGCTCGTTCAGGTTCGTGCTGATAATATCGAGATAGGCTTTATGCCGGAAGTCCATTTTCTCCTTCTTCATCTTCTCAACATACGGAAGGATCATCCCCTTTATATTACCGACGAACACGTCCTCCATTTCCCGCTTATCGTTTTCTCGCTGCTTCAGCAGGACGCGCAGGGCTGCATTTGTCTCTTTCAGGGTCTCCGCGTACGCCATTAATTGCTTTTCATTTTCCTGGAGCATATCCATCGTTCGTTTTTGCTCGGTTATATCGTGGCAGCTTCCGCGATATCCTTTGAATATGCCATCCTTGTCATAATATGGCTTCCCGCTCGCTTCGACGAGGATCGTCCTTCCGTTCTTATGCAACATCGGGGCCTGCAGAAGAGTGAAGGGTTTGCGGTGACTGACGAATTTTTTTAATGCAGGGACAGCATTCCGCGGTATGAAATCATAAGGTGTCTTTCCCAAAAATTCTTCCTGGGCATATCCCAATAGTTCGGTTATCCTCGGACTAACGTACGTGTGTATGAAGTTTTCATCCGTTTCCCAGACCCATTCCACGATGGATTCCACAAGGGCGAGGTATTGTTCCTCTTTTTCCCTCCGCCGTATGATCTCCTGGTTCATTTCCTCGGTGCGCTCGGCAACCAGCTTCCCGAGGTGGTCGCGATGCAGCATAAGCTCTTCTTCCATCTTCTTGCGTTCGTCAATATCCTGGATGAGCGCCACGATGTAGTCAATGCCGCCCGCAGGTTTCGGGACCCCCGCCATGGACAGCATGGTCCAGATATATGTTCCGTCCTTTCGGCGATAGCGTTTTTCGGTGGAATAATTGGACTGTTCCCCGTTTATAACACGTGTAAAGTTCTCGAGGTCCTTGGGCAGGTCATCGGCGTGCGTTACCTGGTCCCAGCTCATGCCGAGCAGTTCTTCCCGTGAATACCCGAGAATTTCACACGCCCTGTCATTCACCTCGACCCAGCCCTTTTGCGGCGTCATTATCACGATGCCTGTGAGCGGCAGCTCGAAATAGCTGCGGAACCGCGCCTCGCTTTTTCTCAAGCTCTCTTCCGCCGCTATAATTGCCGTCGCATCCTTTCCGATACAATAGAACAGGTCTTTCCCCATGACCGGGGTTGCGGTCCAGATAAACGTCCGGAGCGACCCGTCCTTACAGACCAGCCTGCATGAAAAATTAAGTACAGGATGCCCTGCTGCCAGTTCCTCGAGCTGTCGGATACTCTTGGGATGATCCTCGGGATATATGATCTCGAAGAGGGACCTGGACATCAATTTCTCGTTTGAAAAACCAAGCATCGTTTCCCAGGCAGGATTGAGATATTTAAAATACCGGTCAAACCCCACTATGCAAATGAGGTCAAAAGAATTATTCAGGATATGGTCCCGTTCTGCTTCGGCCGTTACACGATCCGTAATATCGTACGAGAAGGCGGCTATCCAGGTCACATTGCCGTCTTCCCCCAGAATGGGATATGCCGTACTGTCATACCAGCGACCGTTTACCATATCTTCCATATGTACAGGTTTTTGCGTCCGTACTATTTCCCGGACCTTTTCTTTCCTGATCGCCACGGCATCCGGAGGCAAAAGATCGTAAAGGCTTTTTCCGATGACCTCAGCCATGTCCTTCTTCCCCAGGCGATCGGGCAGGGCCTGGTTACATTCAAGGATCTTCCCGTCAACATCCACCAGGACCACGACATGATTCAATGGAAGATCGAGAAGGGTCCGGATGAGTTTTTTGCTTCCTTTAAGCTCATCTTCCAGCATTTTCCGTTCATGAATATCCTGAAAAGTACCTTCATGACAAAGGACATCCCCGTTCCCGCCCCGAACCATCCGGACATTTACCGTCACCCACCTGGTCTGTCCCCTCTTGCACCGTCCCTCCATCACGTAGTCCTTTAAATTCCCGGACTTCTCCAAAAATTCGTGGGCCCGGGCACGGTCCTCGGGGACTCCCCATATGTCCTCCGCCTTTTTTACACAAGCAAAAAAATCTTCCCGGGAATCATACCCCAGTATGGCCGCAGCCGCAGAGTTAATATCGAGAATCTCCCCCGCCGGAGTGATACGAAACATTCCTTCGACCATGTCATCGACGATATTCCGGTATTCCCGTACATCTTCCCTTAATTTCTCACGCTCTTCTTCAAGTTCGGCTATATGCTGTTTGACCACCATGATCTCACCATGGGGTTTGTTCAGGGTTTGTTCCATTTATATCCTCGAATTACTACCAGCAAATCATCCCCAGTATAGGAACGGACATCATAATATCATGGGGATGGACACCATAATATCACAATTGCGTGACAAAAGGAACCAAAATACAGGACAAAATTGGCCTAAAACCAGAAACAAGTTGAAATTGATACAAATTTGTTACATATTGTAGGAGTGGTTTTTATGAACCATCGTTGGAGAATACGTGAGCATACATAGCTATGAAGAACTTGCTGCATTGCACGCCATAGCTAAGATCCTGGCACAGCCGACCGATCTTCGCGACGGACTGGACCAGATCCTCAACGAAATGCACACACGCCTGGGAATGCAGAGGGGAATGATATCGCTCTTCGACCGGGAAAAGAACGAGGTCTGGCTCGACATTGCGCATGATGTCAACATCGAGGGAATGGACGTAACGTATAAGCCGGGCGAAGGCATAACCAGCGAGGTCGCCCAGTCGGGACGCCCGATGGCCGTTGCGAACCTCGGGCACGCGAAGCACTTTCTCGACAGGACAGGGGCCCGCCGACGCCTCAACCGTTCCGAGCTTGCGTTCCTGTGTGTTCCGATAATGTACGACAACCAGGTGGTCGGGGTGCTGTCGGCCGACAAAGTCGCACGCGAGGTCGAGGACCTCGACAAGGAACTGGCCATGCTGGCCGCCGTTGCTCAACTGATAGCGAAATCGGTACACATACGGGCACTCGAGGAAGAGAACAAGCGGCTCAAAAGGCTTGTGGGCATCCCCCGCGCACCGTCGCTCGACATTATCGGCCACTCCAAGGTCATGCAGGATGTCTTTGCGCTTGTTTCCCAGGTTGCCGACTCGCGGACCACGGTCCTGATAACCGGGGAAACGGGGACCGGAAAGGAACTGATAGCCCAGGCGATCCACATGAACTCCTCCCGGAGGAAGGCCCCTTTCGTCCAGGTCAACTGTGCCGCAATCCCCGATACCCTGATCGAAAGCGAGCTTTTCGGGCATGAAAAAGGGGCATTCACCGGAGCCCTTCATCAACGCAGGGGGCGATTTGAAGAGGCCAACAATGGCACCATTTTCCTCGATGAGGTAGGTGAATTATCGGCAGCCGCACAGATGAAGCTCCTGCGTGTTTTACAGGAAAAACGATTTCAGCCGCTCGGCTCGTCACGTGTCGTAACGGTCAATGTCCGCATCATTGCAGCAACGAACAGGGACCTCGAACAGGATATACAGGCGGAGCGCTTCCGTGCCGACCTGTATTACCGGCTGAACGTTTTCCCGATATACATGCCCCCGTTGCGTGAGCGCGGCAGTGACATCATCCTCCTCGCCGACCATTTCGTTTTGAAATACGCAAAAGAGATGGGCAAGGACGTCAAGAACATCTCCTCCGCCGCCATAGAGGCGTTCCTCGCACACAAATGGCCCGGGAATGTCCGGGAACTGGAGAACTGCATCGAGCGGGCAGTTCTCCTGACAAATACAGACACCGTCGATATCATGCACCTGCCGCCTTCCCTGCAGGTCAGGAGCACAAATGGGGGTAAAAAAAATGCCGGCAAGCTGTCGACGCTGGTCGAAACCCAGGAGAAGGCCCTTATCATAGACATGCTCGAGGCGACAGGCGGCAACCAGACACAGGCCGCCAAAATGCTCGGCACCACCAAGCGCATCATCCAGTACAAGATATCAAAACTCGGGATCGACCCGAAGGTGTTCAAGAAGAGCAAGAAGGGCTGACGGAAGACAATAACGGCAATCCTCATTCCCTTTCTGCGTCATTCCGGATTTATGGAGACTGCGGCGCAATTCCCGATCCCGTCCTCCAGGGCCATTTATTGTATTTCCGGACACAACCTGTGGCCGTCATCCCGCCGTCAAGCGCCGGGATGACGGCCGTGGGGGAATCCGGGCCCCGCGTCAGCTAAAGAAACACACCATCTTCTGGCCGACTATGTCGGATGCCAGGACGAGCTTTTTCTTGCTCACGTCGTAGACACGGACGATGTCGACAAATTCCTGATTGCCCGGCACGAGCTCTTCGAGCATGTTCGGCAACGATTCGAGCAGGGAAAGGTTGAATATGACATCCTCCTGCTCCGGATAGATGGCCATGTAAAAAATGTCCATTTCGACCATATCCTGAAAGAAATGCGTGCCGAAAGACAGATCCGGTATCAGGCTTCCTTCCTTGTACGCTATTTCGGCTATTGCCGCCACGTTGTTGATCTCGGAAAAGGTCACGGGCACACCCATTGCTGGTGTCGTCGTTCCCCAGCGGCCCGGGCCGAAAAGTATCGTCGGCATGTCATCCCGGCCGGCGATCGTCTTGTTGAGCTTTCCCACCAACCGGGCGACACTGTATTTCTGGGAAAGCCGCAGGCCCGTATACCCTTTCGGATCGACGTAAATGACCCGCGCGATATTCTTGGAGACACTGCCTCCCATGAAGTTGCCTTCCTGCCTGACCAGTATCTTGTTCTTCTTGATGTTGGCCGGAATCTCGGTGGAGGTATGGTTCTCTTTGGTCTGGAATGGCCGGCACTGCAGGAGGTTCACCTGGATCTCGCCGTCGAGATTGAAATTCGCCGTAAATTCGATATCGACGGGGTAATCGTAGACGGATTCCAGTCGTTTGAGCATCTTCGACATCAAGCCGGGAAATTCTGTCGAGGAAAGAAGCTCGTCAAAAGTGAGTATCCAGATATCCCTAAATTTTCCCAGCGCCCGCATTCTTTCGCTCGCCTCGCTGTCACGCGTGGCGATCAGGTCGAGGCGCGCGCTGAAACCTTCAGCGAGCACATCGGCAGACGGGAGGGACTCGAAAAGATTTTCCTCGAGATTGAGGACGTCGACGTAGTGCTGGGAAAAACGCGCCGTATCCTCAAGCTTGACGAACGGTTTTATCGCGGGGTTGTCCAGAGCGACGACACGGGGATAATCGTTTTCGATCCGGTTGACAGCGCGCGTGCCGAGGCCGAAGACGAGCCTGAGCATCCCGGCCCTGGGATCGAGCCCTTTTTGCCATACGAACGTATTGTATGAAAGGCCGACACCCGCCAGTTCCGGGAAGAAATAATATTTACGCTGAGACCCGGAGACGCGCTGCACCAGGAGTGCCATCTGCTCATCCTGCTGATCGAGCCCCCTCTGGAGGCGGTATGCAAGGGCATCCGTGTTCATGGTGCTTGCGAATATCTTTTTTACGGTCTCTTCGAATTTCTCGAAACGCTCTTCGGGGGAACCCTGGTTTGCACAAAAGTAACTCTCGTATTTGCCGGCGAACGCGTTCCCGAAGGCATCCTCAAGAAGACTGCTCGACCGTACGATGATCGGCGACTGACCGTAATATTCGAGCATGAGATGAAAAGGTTCCAGGACCTCCTCCGGAAATTTCCCCTTCAGTATCTTCTCCTTCAATTCAACCGCGCTTTCGAAGTAATTCTCCCTGGTCTTGTGGGACATGAGCGTCCGCCACAGGCCATTCTGGACGATGAATGAATAGAACACGTCCGACCCGATATAGAACGAATCGTGCATTTCAAGGTGCTTCGACCAGTCGAATTCGGGGTCTTTGCGCAGTATGTTGCGCGACAGCAGCATTCCCGTCGATTTGCCACCGATGAAGCCCGTCCCGATAAGCCGTTCCTTTATCTCTATCAGGTCTTCCAGCCTGAAATACTCCCTGGTCAGGGACAGCATTCTTTTTTCCCTGCTGATCATCACGCGGGAGAGCTGCTCCACCATGTGCTGCTTTTCTTCACTGTCTTCCGGCTCCTCGAGCATGTCCTGCGCCTGAATGAAAATCCTGTCCCAGTAATCGAGGTTCCTTTCCGGCCCGGAGGTGCTCGCAATGTTGAGATAGGAAAATATATTGGACGCGTCGGCACTGCTCAAGATCGGCACAAACCCATCTCCCTCCATCAGGTGGGGGAGGAACATCGTCGGCGAGTAGCGCTGCCAGACCTTTATCGGGTGAACGCAGAGCTTGCCATGGTAATTATACACATCGAGAAGGATCTGGGTTGTCTCCCTGATGCGGGCGATCGTCTTGAAGGAATGCCGGTTCCGCAGGATAACGAAATAGGCGACCGTGCTCAGCTCGAAAAGGTACGGGCATGTAATGACGAAAAAATTGCCGATCATAAGGTCGGTGGCCCAGGTCAGGAGCAGGTCCGACAGGCAGTCGAACACGTAAAAGACATCGCGCCCTTCCTGCCTTATGATGTAGTGGACCTGGGTGGAAAAGGACTCGAAACCGATGTCCGCGTTGAGCTTGTAAATGACTACCTGCCCGCTCGATTCGACGATCGGGGCGTGCTGGGCGAAGCGCATGTATACGACGCGCCGCCCTTTTGCAAGGGCTTCCTTTATGTAGGGGTCGGCGAATCTCCTGTAATCGTCGACATTGTCGACCTGAAAAACGACATTGTCGCCCATCTGCAGGTAATTGAGTGTTTTATCGAGGCCATGGATCCCTGTGCTGACCCCGGTACGAGGCTTCATAATTCACCACCGGATATCGCCGGTACGGCCTTTGCGTTATAAGGCCGGTGCTTCTTTCAAGACGACAATTTTAACATGTTTCCGATAAGCCGTCATTGTCTTTCTTGACGGCCGGCGCCTTGAAAGGCCGTATCTTTCTATAGACATCCCCAGGGTCCTTCTTTGTGCCGTCCACGGTCAGAAGCCTGTCTATGGTGATCCCGAAAAGCTTCTCGTTCTCTTTCAGGTACGATTCGATCAAGCCCCAATCGGCATCGGTCATCGCGGCATATTCTCCGCCGTTCAATTGCTCGTCTACGAGTTTCTTACGGGGGTCGCGGACATAGATCGCCCCGCCGGATGCCAGCGAAAAGATGTTCGACCCGGGATACGGCGTGTCATGTTCGGTGATGGACCCGTCCTCACCATTGAAGCCGATCCCGTTCAAGATCATGAAACCGCCGCCATCCAGGGGATCACCCGCCATGAAAGACTCGGCGAGATAATCGAGAACCGTGCCGTTGATGACGACCCGGGGCCTGCCGGCCGCGTTGACGAGCGGCCTTCCCGCCGCGTTCCCCATGATATAGGCAACGCCTCCCTTTGCGCCGTACATGAAGGTCTGGCCGACATCGCCGAACACCACCAGCTTTCCATCCTTCATGATCTGGCAGAGCTGGTCCTGGGCGTTGCCGTGAACGTATATTTCCATACCGTTAATTCCGGACGCAAGGTAACCGCCGGAGGAACCACACACATCTATCCTCACGCCTGCGGCGGCCGGGCCGAAACCGCACCCGGTAAAACGCTGACCGCGGTATTTACAGACAATAAAGCGCTTCCAGCCCAGTTTAACTTCCACGCCGGGAAGTCCCCTTCCGTAAGGTGGGGGATAGAAGGCGGCACAAGCGTCAAACCGCTTGATAAATAATCAGTTCTACTATATCTCATAGGCATGAGATATACATTGGATAAAGGTTCGCACTCAGTATAATATGGTATATGTACCCATATTATCTTCAAAATAAATCCATATCACATGATGCAACTTTTCGTGATACGATAACCCTGCGATTGAGGTTTAAGGGGGCCTGGGGCATCGCGTCATATTTATCCCGAAAGACCTTTACATGACCTGCCCCTACCCCCGCTTTTTAGCGGCTCCCGGTGCTCACGGCCTTTCCATCCTTTCGCGTCTCCAGGCCTCCAGGAGAAAAAATCAAACAAAATTCAGATACTCTGTATAATATAGATATAAATAGACAGGCATCCCCATTGGCTTTCTAGATTAAGGAAACTGCGGATGATACAGGTGGCACAGGCTTCCTGAGGAATGAAAAGAATGAGATTTGGCGACATCTCCGGGAGGCTAACATGTTCTGGGACAGGGACAAACCACGAAGAACCCGAAAATCCGGGGCCCGCGCGAACCGTATCCAGGAACTGGCGAACAAACTGTACAACGAGGGGAAGTTTGGCGATCTCGAGTCCGAGCTTTTAAAGTTCGACCCTGCGGACCTCAACGATAATGAAAAAGAATCGTGGTACCACGCTTACGGGGTCGTGTCCTTTCGGAGGCATGATCGCGAAACCGCGTTCGAGCGCTTCAAAGAGGGTGTAAAACAGTGCCCCCGATCGGGTAATTTATCTTTCTCCCTCGGGCAGGAGTACGAATTGCGCGGCGACGTAGAGAACATGCTCGCATGTTTCGACAAGGCCTTGTTCCCCTCTGTCCCGGCCCAGTATGTCCTTGCAGAGGCAAAGTATGCCTACCTGTGGGACCGGACCGATAAAAGCCGGTTCTATATAGATTCCCTGTTGCCGGTATACTTCAAATTCAAGGTCCTCGATACCACGTTCCTGATGATGCGCGGACTGCCCCCTTTTGAACAGGTCTGGGCCTACCTGGCCGCATTTTCCCAGCTTGAGGACAATTTTGACATGCTTGACAAAATTACCGAGAGGGTGGAAAGGACATGCTCCGACCTCAACTGTGAATTCCTGAAAGCCGAGCTTGAAGGGTTTCGTTCGGGTGATTTTTCTTCTTTGAAAAATATGCTTCGCTCATTGATCCTTGACTCGATCGCAAGAAAGTATCCTTACGGACATCAGGCAATGCGCCTCAACGTTCTTCTCACCCAGGAGACACGCGGCTTTGTGGAGGCTATGACGATGCTCGATTCTGTCGTATTGACCGGCAAGGATTTTCCGTGGCTTGACGACATCCGCCTGCTCGCAAAATGCGAATTGATGGGCAGGACAAACAACACGGCCGAGGAGGCGCGGCTTAAAAGTCAATTTGTTGAACGGCAGCCGTTTCTTTTCGAACCGGACATTGCGGTCAATTTCAATCTTCTCCGGTACCAGGAGAAGCTGAAGCAGGATTTCCGGAGAACAAGGCCGGTATGGTAAGTCTCGTGGTGGCTGGCAATGCGTATCCTTCGGGAAATTTTCCGCTTGTCTCGACTTGTACTTCTGAAAGGCTGGGAATGACAGGAAAATGTTGCAAAAACAACGGGAGTTCTGATGGCCGATCTGAGAAAAATGCTTGATCCGAAGAACGTCGTTCTTATGGGCTCCGATGAGGTCGAGGGCATCGCTGAAAAGACCATGCTGGCGAACCTGACCCGGCCCGGGACACGACGGATATACCAGGTCAATCCGAACCGTCAGGCGGTCAGCACGGATTGCTTTCGATCGCTGTCGGATATCGATGAACACGTCGATCTGGCTGTCATTATGGTCCCCGATGAAATGGTGCTGGGAACATTCGAGGAGTGCGCGAAAAGCGGCATTGAAGGCGCCATTATCGTGTCGGCAGGCGGAAAAAGCCCGACGGGGCGGTTCGTCGGCATCGGGAAGGGATTGTCCGGGATAAGGAATACATATGGGACCAGGATAATCGGCCCCGGCAGCCGCGGCGTAGTTCTTCCCAACAATACACTGAATGCGAGTTTATTGCAGGACCCTTCGCCGGGCGGCACCGCCTTTATCTCTCAGGGCGGCACCCTGGGGAGCGCGATATTTTACTGGGGCATCAGCAACAATATCGGCTTCAGCATGTTCGCGTCTCTCGGCTCCATGGCAGACGTCGATTTTGCAGATATTATCGATGTTTTGCAGGAAGACTATTTTACAAGAAATATCATGCTCTACATGGAACACGTACCCGATGCGAGAAAATTCCTCAGCGCCTCACGCTGTTATGCACGAAACAAGCCGATCGTCGTGTTGAAGCCCGGCCGGTACCCGGAAAGCGCGCCAGCCCTCGATGCGCACACGGGGGTTGAGACAGGCAATGATGCCATTTACGATGCGGCATTTAAGCGCGCAGGCATCGTCAGGGCAAGGGAGACCGAGGATTTTTACGACGCCGCAAGGATACTTGTTTCACGGTCTTTGCCCAGGGGCCCGAGGCTTGCCATAGTTACCAATTCAGGAGGTCTTGGGATTATTGCCTGCGATATTATCGTCGAACAGCGGGGACAACTCGCGGCATTCAACGATCAGACCAGGGAACGCCTGAAAACAATGGTCCGGGAGGGCACGGTCATTCATAATCCCGTTGACCTTTCCGGCGATGCGGGCATCGAGAGATATTGCGATGCGGTGGACATTTGTATAAAGGATGCCGGGGTGGACGGGATACTCGTTATGTATGCCCCAACCCTCAATTCCCATCCGGGGGAACTGGGAAAGGAGCTTGCGAGGCTCGCCCAGAAAACGGCCAAACCCACGATCGCCGTATGGACGGGCGGAAATTATTCGAGCGAAGGCGCATCCGCGCTCAGGCAAGCGGGGATACCGACATATGACACGGCGGAGGATGCGGTCCGCGCCTATATGTACATGGTAAATTACAGAAAAAACATCGAACTGCTCAACGAGACCCCGGAAGAAATGCCGGAACATGATATGAAGCTGTCAAATCACCTAAAGGCCATTCTTCGGAATTGTGCACGGGAGAACAAGGAATTTATTACGGGCACGGATACCCACGGTTTCCTGCGAAATTACGGCATTCCCGTATCCAGGGCCGGCAACGAAAGTATGGATACGCAGGGGCCCGTCATCGGGGAGTGGGCGTTGAGGTCGATGAGAGACGCCGATTTCGCCACCGTTATCCTTCTTGTCTCCATGAATCCTCAAAATATGCCGGCCAGGAAGGGCTTCGCGGTAGGGCTGCCCCCGCTCAACCAGGTCCTCGCAAGGCAGCTCATGGAACAGGCGCAGTTCGATCTTTCGAACAAGGAAACCGCGTTCAACATGCAAAGCCTGATCGTAAGCTTTTCTGACCTTATCACCGATCTTCCCGAAATAATGGAAATTGAAATAGAAACCTTTGTCGCGTCCAACAACAGAATATTTGCCCGGAACGCGGCGATCCACGTTGACAGGAATTATGAAAAGGGCATTATCCAGTATCCGCACCTTGCAATCGTTCCATACCCGTCCCGGTACGTCACGCAATGGAAGCTCCGTGACGGCAGGCCCGTGACGATACGGCCTATCCGGGCCGAGGATGAGCCCCTCGTCAAGGAAATGATGCCCGGGTTATCCGAGGAAACGATGCGGGTACGCTTCTTTGTCGCCCCTGCCGAGATCGGTCACATGATGCTCATGAAATTCTGCAATGTCGACTACGACAGGGAGCTCGCGATGGTGGTCGAACTCACCGAAGACGAAAGAAGGAAGATCATCGGCGGCGGCCGGCTCATCGCGGAGCCGGACACGGGAAGCGGCCAGTTCGCTCTCCTTATATCCGATAGCTTTCAAAAACAGGGCATCGGAGAAAAAATACTCGACGTGCTGATCGGGATAGCACAGGATAAGGCCCTTCACGAGATATACGGCATCGTGTTGTCAGAAAATTCAAAGATGCTTGGCCTTGCGGCCAAGATGGGGTTTAAACCCCGCAGGCTTCCTGACGGCATAACGCGCGTCAGCCTCGTCCTTGATTGACATTGTCCGGCATATTACCGTACAAAAGTTGGCCGCTTCATATGGCGCGAAATGAAGGGGATTGCCGTGATCGTTTTTGCCATATCGCCATCCATGTATGCAGACAACCGCAAATTGACAATATTCGGCGCGGGTAATAAGATTACTGTAGAGAGCCGCTGCATGCAACGGTCGGCCAATGCTGGAGGATAGCGACGTGTCGGCGCTTTCGTTAATGTTCGGACTCTTGTTCATCGTAATACCTGTTCTCGCACTGGCAGGCGCGGCGGTGTTTGTCTACCTGAATCAAAAGCGCGTTATGCAAAAGGCACCCGCTCCCCGGGACTTCAGGGCGGTGACGGCCCATATCACGGCTGCGACTGTAGAGGAAGCCGCCCGCAGCCGCGTCGAAGATAATGTTTTGTACTACCCCAGCATCCAGTTTGAATATACGGATGGAGAACGGGTCTATAAGTGCACCCAGGCAGTTGGCAGGCCGCACAATGTCATCTCCCGGGCATGGCAAACATTATCGCGTTACGAGGTGGGGAAAGAGATCACGGTATATTGCAATCCCGAGCGTCCCGGAGAAGCCCGTCTGTGGCTGAAGTGAATCAGGGCTCCTTTCAACGTTCAGGTACACGGCGGAAAATATCTGGATATCGTTATTTACTTAAGCGGGCTACCTGCGGTAAAGTTTAGCAGAATGTTTCTGAAACGGGGGATCCTTGAAGATATTCCTGATACTGGTTATGACATTCATTCTCGCGGGATGCAGCAGCTGGCCGAAACAGGTCAAAGACAGCGATTTTCTTACGAAACACGTATCGGCAAATGTCCCCGTGGATAGGGCCTACACCAATTTACAGCAAGGGTTCAGGTACTGCGGCGTCGCACAATACGGATTCCCGGAATGGAGAAATCCTGAAAAAGACGGGACAGTCCTTTGCGATGTCTATCCTGACAAAACTTCCTCAGGGAAACCGGATAAGGTATCAGGCACGATAAAGCTTTCCCCTGCACCAACGGGTACACAAGCGGTCTTAAAGGTTCGAAGGAATGTCTCGAACTATGAAGATATGCTGACAGCCTGGGAGATTTTCATGTCCGGGAGGGTACGGGAAGCCTGCCCCTGAACCAGCCAGCCGATTCCCCTTATTTTTCAAACGGGATCATCCATACCATGCTCTGTGACGAGATGTTCCGTCAGGTCTCACAAGAGTACTCGGAAGTACGCGCCGACCAGTTCCACATATACGAGCTGGCCGCCGCCCTCGTGCTCCGTCCTGAAAAATTCGACGTGCTCGGGGGGAGTAAACTCTTTGGTGATATCCTCTCAAACCTGGCGCGGCCCTCGCAGGGGGCCTCGGCATCGCCCTCTCGGTAAACCTCAACCCCGAGCGTGAATACCCGTCCATATTTGAGCCCACCCACGGTTCTGCGCCTGATATCTCGGGAAGCGGCATTGCAAATCCCGTAGGGCAGATATGGTCCGGTGCGATGATGCCCGATCACCCCGGTTACACTGATGCGGCAAGGGCAATGGAGGATGCCATAGAAGCAGCACTGGTACAGGAGACGGGAATGATCCCGGACCTCAAGCGAAGTGCATCTACCGGGGAAGCAGGCAGGGCAATAGCAGAATTCGTCACGACAGGGATGAAGAGAGTGGAAAAATAAAAATGATCAGACGCCCGGTTTCCAGCACATGGCCCCGGCAATGGATTAGCCGGTTCATTCCCGATCAGGGAACCCTTGAAAACACGAGCGATATCCCTTCCTCCCTGTGTACCATATTTTCCTCCTCGAGCAGTTCAAGGTGGCCGATAACTTCCGATATCCCGAGAAGGATCTGCCAGTCGGAAAGGTCAGGAAAAAGGTCGATCATGATCTCGTAAGGGGTGCAGACACGCCTTCGTGCCAGAATAGAAAGGATCAGGCCCCTTCTATCTTGGATTGACGACAGGATTTCCCCCGTTCTCACGGATACGTCCGGGATACGTGCGCCATGGCCCGGAAATGCAGTCCGTACACCGAGGTCCCGCACCTTCTTCAGAGATGATATATAACTTTTTAAACTCTTATACCCGCCTCCTGCTATTGCCGGCCTCTGGAGAACTGCATTCGAAGAAATATCCCTGATAAGGAAATCACCCGTAAATGCGATCTGCTTTTTCGCGTCGTACATCATGAAACACCACGGTGTATGCCCAGGCACATGAACAGCCCTGAACAGGGTGGATCCAAATGCGATCTCATCCCCCTCTTTAAGGTATCGTGAAACCCTTGCTTTGCTACCCAGGCGCAAAAGGGTTTCCAAAAATCCCTCCAGGTATTCGCTTCCACGACCGGGCACGCCTGCCTTTTCAAGAAGGGACGAGTAGTATGCGAAATCCTCTTTTGATTCTTCCGGAAAGTTCTCCAGGTATCGGGTGCTTCCCGTGAAAGCCCAGATCTCCGCCCCGCATTCCTCGACAATCCATCCCGCCAGCCCGCAATGATCGAAATGGGGGTGAGTGACAATAACTCTCTCGATGTCCCTCGATAGCGAGTACCCCTGACGTCTTAGCGCGTTTTTCAGCTGTTCGCAGTAGTGCGCCTCGTTTGGCGGTAGATCGATGAGGGCAGGTACGGGCTTTTCGGCGAAATAGACGTTGACCGTGCCCGATGCATACGGAATGGGAATAGAGATCGTGCATACGTCCATCAGTCTCATATCGAAATGCTGCCGGCCTGAGAAGCGGGCAGAAATCTCCAGCATGCAAAACAGTATTACCGAACGCTCCCGGATCAGGACTGCACGAGCAGGGACCTGTCCGGGTGACGTCCGGTTACATTATAGCAGTCTAGACCACTTATGTTCATCAAATCTCTCTGTGCATCTGAGTATACGGCTTGAATAATTATGGACATAGTCGCTCTTGAGCTTTTGCGTGACCCCCCTGAAGTCTTCATTATCCAGAAGCCTGCCAATATCTACAGGCCCCTTAAAGGTAAATTCGGCGATGATCTCACTGACCCCCCCAAAATATACGTTCCATCCTCTTATCGTCTTCACGTAGTCGATCTTTTTAATGGCAGGAATATATTCCTGAAGGACAAAATCCGAATACTCCTCCTTCCGGTCGGTCCTTATGTCGTAATACTGATTGAACTTCCATACCCCTTTCTGTATTATATATTTTTCGATCCTCGTCCTGCCGGCGGGCTCCAGTACGTATATTCTGTAGTTGCAAACAATCGATTTCAGCTTGCGGATAAGGTCTCTGAACTGTTTCTTAGTGACAATGCCGGATAATGTATTGAGATCTTCAGCGGTCTGCACCGCAACGATCCTTGGACCGAATCCCGCCTCTACGTAATACCCGCCCACCGAAATAAAGCCCATGCTCGTGGTTTCAGGTATGTAGGTGTCAGATACAAATTGCGAATATTCATCTTCCCTTCCCTGCGTAATGTCCCAGTTCTGAACAAACAGCAATGCCATACGGTCATCCTCCTTCGGAGCGTTCCTGTTTTCATGGGATATCCTGCACCCCGTCATTTCCTTTGCCCTCTTTATCGGCGCATAGGACAAGGCTATTGTGCCAGCTTTCAATCTCTTACGATATCCATCGTCTTATGAATCAAATCCACGGGCAGTTCAGGGTCAACCTCCCAGGGGGTGGACAGAAAAAAACCCTGCCCGATATCCTTGACGGATTCAAGAAGTTCTTCCAGGTGCCCGGCCATCTCATTATTGTCAGCGAGAGGACATCCGATCCCTGCGCATACGCTGTACTGATCTACAAGTTCCGCAAGGGAGCGGACGGAAAGAGCGACCGCCTTATCGCCGCCGAAAAAGACCCCGTCCGATCCCATACCGAAATATTTTTCAATGTTATTAATGTCGTAGTCATGGAAGGCCATTACGCTTTTCACGTCAAAATATTGCGTAACCTTCCAAAACGTGTCGTACAGCGGGCTCAACCATTCCATATCGTCTTCGGTCATCTTGCTCCAGTCTTCCTCGATAAACCATATGGCATCCACGCGGTGATTACAGTATGCCTTTATCAGGTCAAGTATAACCGCTTGGGCATCATTCAAGGGCTCCTTGAGGATATCACGGTGCCCTCCCCACAAAGGGTATTTGTCGCCGAGTATTATATTGACAAGCGTTACCGGGCTGTTGAGGACCCCGATCACCGGGGTTTCCCTCCCGACAACTTCACACAACTGGCCGACAGATTCATACACAACAGGGAGCTGGCCGATCTCGAGGAGTGAGCTTAAAGCCTTGCCCGTAATGAGGCTTTTCCTCTTTTTTGAGACCAGTTCGTTCATTATCTGCTTGTCGACCCAGCCAAACGAACTTCCCAAAAGCTCGATCTCGAGGTAGTTGTCATAGTTTGTAAATATGCCGTCATACCCAAAAAGCTCCTGCGACATTATAAGGCCCTTCGAAAGTTTCAGCGGGTCTCCCATCATTTCTTCAAGGGGCACCTGGCTGATTTTTGAAGCATAGCCGTATACCAAGGGAACATACACCGGGCGTGCCAATTTTTTCATATCGAACAAATCCTTCATGAGCTTTTTTGCGGATTTGTGTTTTGTCGAACCCGTTCCCATTTCAGGTCCTCCTTTCTCGTATCACACAGTGAGGATATTTGCCGTGCAGCTTCTTGCATCGCCGTCTTTGTCTCCCCCCATACACTGGGCAAAGAATGCCTTCGCGCCCTCTACCTGCCTTCCGTTCGCCTGTCCGCGAAGCTGGCGGACCCCTTCGACGATCTGGGCGACACCCGTGGCGGCAACCGGATGCCCTTTCGATAAAAGACCTCCGGATGTATTGACAGGGATACGGCCACCCAAACACGTGGCACCGGATTCAATAAGACGCCCGCCTTCGCCCTCCGGGCATAACTGCATGGCCTCGTAATGGAGTATCTCTGAAATAGTAAATGCGTCATGACATTCCGCTACGTCAATGTCGGAGGGACCGATCCCTGCCAGATCATATGCCTCCTGGCATGCCCTTGCATCCGTTTCCCACGGAACCAGGTCCAGCGGGTTCTCGTAGCTTCCCGTGACAAGAACGGACGCCGCCAGCCGCACCGGCCTGCTTTTAAAATGGCGTGATTTGCCGGCAGTGCACAAGATGACTGCCGCAGCTCCGTCTGCGTTCGGACAGCAACTCAGACGCGTTAAAGGATCTGCGATCATCGGTGCATTGAGCACATCCTCCACACTGATAGGGTCTTTAAACTGTGCAAGGCTATTGAGGCTCGCATGGAGACGGTTCTTGACGGCCACAAGTGCAAGCTGCCCCGGAGTGGTCCCGTATGTCTTCATATGGCGGACCGCACGCATCGCAAAGCTCGCCGGCGTTACAAGTCCTTCGAGAGTATCAAGTTCCGTGTCACCCGAACTTATGAGCCCCAGTTGCGAAACTATCATTTTTTCAACCCCCACGACGATTGCCGTGTCATACATGCCTGCGGCGATACCGGTCCATGCAAGATTGATAGCTGTTGAACCGGACGTACAGGCATTTTCAACATTGACGATCGGAATGCAGTTGATGCCCGCCTCCCAAAAAATGGTCTGACCGGATGTAACCGCCCCGAAAAGCCGGCCTGCCAGCACGCAGGCGCTGAATCCGGCGCCTATCTGGGAAGGTTTTATGTCTGCGTCACGCATTGCTTCGAGGATCGCCATTGCGCCCAATTCTACAAAAGTCTTGTCCACGTGTTTCCCGAAGCTCGTCATTCCCACACCAATGATGTCGACCTTTCTCATATCCCTCCCCCCCGCTCCTTCGTCGTGAAGAAATAACGGAGGCATGGTTGGCCGGACCGGTCGAGCCCTATGGGGGCAACGGAAAGCGTGACCTCCCTGCCGACCGATAGCCTGTCTAGCTTCTCGTGGTCAAGAAGGCCGATGACGCGAAGGTTGTCATCTACCAGGTCCACGTAACCCACTGCATAGGGTTGCGGCAGTCCAAATGGCGGCTTTGTTCTTATTATCGTAAAACTGTATATTACACCTTCCCGGGAAAGAGGTACGGATCTCACAGTCATCAAACATCGGGGACAAACAGCCGGCGCCGGAAAATATTTTCGACGGCATGCCGGGCAGTATCCTCCGAGCAAACTTGGAAATGGTCCGGTCTGGAATATACCTTCCAGGATCGGTTTAATGTTTTCGTTCACTTTAGCCTCCCCTTTATGTGTTAAGAGGTTCCGGTTTTATGATCCCCTCGAGCAGAAGCCGTAGAATATTGTTCGCTACGTCATGAGGGGAAAGCTGGCCTTCCTCCTTGTACCATTTATAGAACCAGTTGATTATTCCGAAAATACTGAAGGTTAGAACCGTTATATCAATGTCGTTCAATCGCCCTGTTTCGGCGATCTGCTGCAGTTTCTTAAAGTAAAGATCGTAGATCTGCCGTTCATACTTTGCTACGGCTTCTTTTCGCTTGCCGGTCAGCCAGTAGTGTTCCTCAACAACGATCTTGGATTCTTTTCTTCTTTTCAGTCCAAAACCTACTATGTGCTCGGAGAGCATTTCTTTCAGGCACTCGAGGGGGTCTGTGACCCTTGCATCGATGTCCTTCAACACGTCTATAAGGTCCTGAGACGTGCTTGAAATGACCTGGAAAAGCATCTCCTCTTTGTTCTTGAAATAGTGATACAAGAGGGAATTGCTCATTTTGGCTTTTACGCCCACCTCGCGGATCGAGGACCCGGAATATCCCTTTTTATAAAATAGTTCTGTGGCACAGCTTAATAAGAGTTCCTGAGTATTTTTAACTGCCAAAATATGCCCTCCTTACCAATTTTCCGGGTATACACCAGATTGTTCCGTGGTATATACCCGTCATGAATTTACCCATCAAGGTTTAAGTAAAACCTTCAGACATTTATCCTTCTCATTTTCAAAAAGATCATACGCGCTCATGGCCTCGTTGAGACTGAACGTGTGGGTGGCTAAAGGTCCGAGATCAACTTTACCTCTTTCGATCAGACCCATCAGTTTCGGCATTTTTGTGAGGCTGCCCAAACCCATCTTTATCTTTACGCCATAGAAAGCAGTCTCGTGGATGGGGATTTCCACCGGTGCGGGAAACAGCCCGACCACGGAGACCGTACCGCCTCTCCTCACAGATTTCAATGCCTGTAGAAAGGCCGGGGGAGAGCCTATCGCTTCTATTGCTACGTCCGCCCCCTCGCCTTTGTTTGCTTCCCACACCTGCTCCACGACATTACCGCCGTTGGCATCGATCACCTGCGCTCCATAATTTTTTGCCAGCTGCAGCCGGTTTTCAAGCATATCTACGCAGATCACCTGTTTTGCCCCGAACTGCCATGCCGAAACCAAAGCGCCCAAACCGATGGGCCCGCACCCGAATATGACGACGCTGTCACCCGCCTCTATATTTCCCTCGTTTGCGGCGTGAAATCCCGTACTGAACACGTCACCGACAAAGACGGCCTGTTCGTCGGGTACACCATCGGGTATGTGGACAAGGCAATTGTCTGCATAGGCAACCCGGATATACGACGTCTGGGCACCGGGCAGTCCTTTGCCAAATACCTCTCCGCCTCCCCATACACCGCCGTTCACGCAGTACTGGACATCACCGCGTTTGCACGAAGGGCATGTTCCGCACCAGGTGGCAGCGGCCGCATTCACCCTGTCCCCCGGCTTGAATTTCTTTACCGCCCGGCCCGCCTCCTCGACCACGCCAACAAATTCATGGCCTAATAAGGTTCCCGGCCCCGCCCCCGGTATAAATCCATGCTTGGCATGTACATCTGAACCACATATGGCGGACGTCGTGACCCTTACGATAACGTCACTGTCTTCTTTGATCTTCGGTTCCTGTACATCTGTCAGGGCCAATTTATTTTCCGGCTGTATCACTACACCTTTCATAATTATTCCCCCTTTTGAGAAAATTAGATACTGCCTAACGCCTTACCTTATACCCTGCCTTTTCCATATCCCATGTATCCCCTGTCACCCCTTCCTGTCTGAGCTGGTGTTTCAGGACCCTTTGCGTGGGCGTCTTTGGCAGCTCCTCCATGAAGCGCAGGTATCTCGGGACCATAAAATACGCCATCTTTTCCGAGCAAAAGTCGATCAGGTCCTCAGCCCTCAAGGTTCTGCCAGGTTTCAGCGACAGGCAGACCATCACCTCGTCCTCCCCCATGGGAGACTTTACGGCTACCGCCGCAGACTCCATGACTGCCGGGTGGGAGTTTATCGTGGTTTCAACCTCAAAAGACGAGATATTTTCACCCCTTCTCCTCAATGCATCTTTCTTACGGTCTATGAAATAAAAATAACCGTTCTCGTCGTACCGCAGGTAATCGCCCGTGTGGAACCACAGGTCCTTCCATGCATCAACGGTCTTCTCGGGCATCTTGTAATATTCAAGCATCATGGAGTATGGTTTCGACGGACGGATTAGTAATTCTCCAGGGGTATTGGGCCCGACCTCAAACCCGTTGTCATCCACCACCCTCAGGCTGTATCCGGGATAGATCTGCCCGCATGTACCCGGCCTGTTATTCTTCAGGGTGTTGACGAGCGGTATACCTATCTCTGTCATCCCATACCCTTCTATAAGCCTGACGCCGAACCGTTTTTGAAACGGCTCAAAGAGCTCCATGGGGGCACCCGCACCGAACATGATTCGCAGCGGGTTGTCTGCATCGTCGGGCCTGGGTTCCGCCTTGTAGAGAATTGGCACTATCCCACCTATATAATTGAATTCGGTGCAGTTAAACTTCCGCACGTCCTCCCAGAAACGGCTCGCCGAGAATTTCTCGCCCAACACCATCCTGGCGCCGCTGAGGAGCGCCGGCAAAGTGGACAACACCTGCGCATTACCGTGGAAAAGAGGCAGTACATTGTATAAACAGTCTTTCTCGCTGTATTCCACCGCCTCGCGGCAGATGTCAGCCATGTAAAGGCCATAGTTATGGGGCATAAGCGATCCCTTCGACGGACCCGTAGTTCCCGAGGTGAACATGATAATAAACGGGTCCGACCAGAAGACCTCTTCCTTTCTGTAAGAACCGTCGTTATTGATAACTTCGGCCCATTCAACGACCACCCTGTCATATCCCGGAACTTGCTTGCCCTCGCTGTTAAACACAACGATGTATTTCAGTCCGGGCACTTCGTTCAGGATAGGCTCTATGCGGTCGAGGTACTGGCTGTCAAGCACCATCATGTTTGCATCGGACAGGTTTAGCATGTACGCAAGGAGGTCGCCCTTGTGGGCCGTGTTTACCGGGACCTCCACCGCCCCGAGTTTCGAGATGCCGAACCAGGTGAACAGATATTCAGGGCAATTATCGAGCATGATCGATACCTTATCGCCCTTCTTGATGCCGATCTTCTGCAATCCGCAGGCGACACGGTCTGCCGCCTGATTCACGTCTGCAAAGCTATACTCCTGGTCCTTAAAGTACAGGAACGTCCTGCTCCCGTCTTTTGCTGCCCGGCTTTCAAGGACCGCATGTATCACCCTCTCGCGGGTGGGATTATTGCCGTTGTTGCCCATTTCATACCTCCTCTTTCAGGCTGAAAAAGCCTCCTTAAGCCTTACCAAGGCCCGCGGAAGGATTTGGATAGGTCCCGTAATATTTCAATATCTCTGCCGGAAGACTTTTCTTCAACCATTCACTCTCAAACTGGTCGTACGAAACTGACAATTTGAGCCTGCTCGCCCTTTCCTCGTCCCTCAGCCTGTTTGTCTCCTCCGTGTTCACTCTCAAGGTCGTTTCATCATAGGCTACCTTGTAGACATTCCGTGCCTGCCATGGCGTTGCGCGGCCAAGTTTGACATCTTGAACGACAGACTCCGGGTCCCTTTCAAGGACATCGCCGTATCCCGCCCCCCCGCCGCCCGAGACAAATATGACGTCACCCTCCGAATAAGGCCCTACGGATGTCGTGATCTGTGTTACAATCTTGTTCCCCTCAAGCGGTTTATCGTTAAAAAGCTCCATGAGGTTTGTGGGAATATCCGGGCTGCTCTGGGCCTGCAATTCTTTCAGGTTCGGCTGCCGTATGGCAAGGACCGATGAGGTTGCCGCCGCATAACCCCCGAAGACGCCCATGCTTGCCGGAAATTTGGAACCATAGCCCTGGCATCCCATGAACAGCCACGGCACTCCATGCACTTCAAGGCCGAAACCCATGCCGTTGCCGCCCCTGAATTTACCCAGGCCGTGGTTTTGGAAAAAATTGCGGAAAACATAAAGGAACGGCCTGTCGGATTCCGTTATCTCGACGTCGCTGCAATCACTCATTGTTGCAAAGTACGAGCCTCCGACGTCCACACCGTCCATGTCCGGCCGTGCGCCACATCCGGTGGCGTTCATCTCAGCCGAGATGTCGGCGATCGGTTCGCCCCACTGGTTAAACCCGCCGTAGTATGGGAAACCAAAACCATGATACCAGGATGCTACGGCCCTCATCCTGTCGGACGAATACGTCATCCGCGCCCCGATCTGGAAGATCCCGTGCGAATATGCTACCTGTGTAAAAGGCGCGAGCGCTGTCGGCACCTCTCCCGAGGCGTTGACAAAGGCGTTCTCGGGAAACTCCCATTCAAGGATTTCCAGAAGGGCATTGTTGGCAGGCAAGTCGTAAAAGAACCACCCGCAGAAATAGACCATTGTAAGGCCGATGATCCCCTGGAAGAACGTATTCAGGGGTTTATCGGCGATCATGGGCGATGTATCGTGGAGTTTTAGCTTTATTTTGTCACCCTTTTTCTCCATTTCGATGTTTATCTTGATGAGTGCGGGCTCGGAGCCGACGGTGTCCATAAACACGGGCTGCCTGAATGTGCCGTCGGGAAGCTCGGCGACCTTTTTTCTGGCCGCTTCAGCCGTATCCACGAGTATCTTGCGCAGGGCGCCCACAAAGAAGCTCACGCCTTTCTTCTCCACAAAATCGATTATCCTGCGCTGACTGATCCGGCACGCGGCAAGGCGGGCCTTGATATCGAGTATCAGTGTCCGCGGGTCCCGGACCATGTGCGCGAACATATTGAGGACGTCTTCGCGAATATTATAATTTTCGCCTATTTTCATAGGGGGAACGAGGAGGCCTTCATCATATCTTGACCTCGCGCTCATAGGTGTTCCGCCGGGCTCTGTCGAACCGTTCTCTCCTGAGTGCACAACGGCCCCGGTAAAGCATATGAGCTTGCCCTTATAGAACACAGGTACCGCGAGGCCCATATCTCCGCCGTGGACGCCGCAGTAAAACGGGTCGTTGAAGAAAAAGGAATCGCCTTCCTTTACGCCGACGGAGGGGTTGTTGACCCAATGCTTCACGATATACTTCATCGGAATCTGTCCGAGGGTGGCATGGAACCATATACCGGTTGCGCAGACGGCGAGGTCCCCCTGGGCCGTATAGATGCCGAAAGCAACGTAGCCCCAGCGCATGCCGGTGCTTGCCCCCAGCTTCATCGTCGTTTCCTTTCCTTCCTGGCCGATCATGTTCATCTTATGGTTGAATATCTCATAGTCCACAGGGTCCATATTCTTCATTGCCTCGGCTTCCTCGCCGGTAATAGGTTCGGGCCTCATGCGCTGGACCACCTCGTAATCTCTGGCAAACAACATGTTTTTCATATGTCCTCCCTTATAGGCCCGGGGTTGACCCATTGACCTGTTTCAGAATCCCATGCCTGTACTTGTCCATAGCAAACTTCCACCCCGGATTTATCACGCAGGTGGTATCCTCGGCTTCGATAATTGCCGGGCCGTTGACAATATTCCCAGGTAAAAGGGATTCATACTGGTAGATGTTGGTATCCACCATGCCGTCACACCCCACAAAGAACACCGGGCGTACGTCTTTGAGTGCGGTCTCGGGCGGTCTTTCCCCGGCCAGCGGTTCAGCCGGTATGTCCACGTGCCTGGACAGCACAATTGCCTTGAGGAAAAAATTCTCCACATTTATGCCGCCTTGGGGAAATTTTGCTTCGGGTGTGTAGATCTGCGCATAGGTATCTTCGAACTTCTTGCATATGTCCATGACATCCTGGGCCGAATGGATCTCGACGTGCGGAGATTCTATCTTTGTATAGTTGTACTGCATCCCGTAGCGCATCTCCAGTTCGAGTACAAATATGACGTCCGCCTCATTGTGCCCTTCCATCTTGAGGTCCCTCAATGCGAGTTCCCTGAGCTCCGCAACAAGGCTGTTAAAAGTTTCATAGTCATCGGTATATGACTGGTTAGCGTACTGGAACAGCTTGATCGCCCGTGTCCGGTCAAAGACCTGCATAACGTCCACCGTCGATGCACCAAATGCACCGAAAACAGATGAAAAAGGCGACATTATGACCTCTTTCGACTCGAGGTACGGTGCGATATCGAGCGCGTGGGATGCGCCAGCGCCGCCGCACGCGAGGAGCACGAATTCACGGGGGTCGTACCCCTTGAGGACCACTTCATTAAATACTTCCTGTCCCATGCGGGCATCGATTATACGGCGTATCCTGACAGCGGCTTCAACTACGTCGATCCCGAGCGGTTTGGCTATCTTGTCGCGGATCGCCTTTTCGGCAAGTTCCTTCTTCAACTTCATCTTGCCGCCAAGATAATTGCCCGGATTTATGTAGCCCAGCACCACATCGGCATCGGTAACTGTCGGTTCTGTCCCGCCCTGATCGTAGCATGCCGGGCCTGGCATCGAACCCGCCGACCGTGGTCCGACCTCGAGCCTGTTCCCGAGGATCGTGTTGATCCATGCGATAGAGCCGCCGCCCGCGCCGATGGATTTCACTTCAATGGCGGGTATATTGGTGCGCCACCTGTCTATAACAGGTATAAAATCGTATGTCTTTATCTCGCCGTCCGTTACGACGCCGATATCATAGGATGTTCCGCCCATGTCGGTGAATATGACGTTGTTCATCCCGTATAGCTGCCCGGTGAATTTACTGCCGTGTAAGCCGGAGACAGGCCCAGCATTATACGTCAGAACGGCCCGGGTGCGGGTTACCTTTTTCATGCCGCCCACATTCTGCATGAGGACAAGGGGGCGTGTGTAGCCATTGTCCTTGAGCTCCCATATGAGGCGGGTAAGCTCCTCGCCCATAACATTATGGATATACGCGTTTACGATGGTCGTGGTGAACCGGGTATATTCACCCAGTTTTGGAGAAATATTGTGTGAGAGGAAGACAGGCATGCTGCCAAGGTAATCCTCCGGATATTCCTCTTCGATTATGTCCTTCACCATTCGCTCGTGCACGGAATTGTAACAGGACCACAGAAGGCCCACTACATAACCCATTGCACCTTTTTCAACAAGGTACTGAAGTTTTTCTAGCACGTCTTCCTTGCGAAGCGGCTCTATTACCTTCCCCGAGGAGTCGATGCGCTCCCTTAAGCCCACGATCATGTCCCTCGGTATAAGTGGTTTCGGCTTTGCGATCCTGGCAAGGTCTTTGTTTTCATTGATCGAGACACCGTCTGCCCATGACCTGCCGCGGCCTATAGCGATGGTGTCCTCGAAACCGGCCGTTGTGATGAAGGCAAGTTTTGGCCCGGTCCTTTCAATGAGGGCGTTTGTTCCTATCGTCGTGCAATAATGGATCGCGTCGCACTCTGTAAGGAACTTGCGAAGCGGAACCTTAAAGCCTTTTGCCAAATCTTTGAGGCCCCGTAAAAACCCTACGGAAAGGTCGTAATGGGTCGTCGGGGACTTGGTCGTTATCACTTCAACGCTGTTCTTTGCTGCAAAGAAATCGGTAAAGGTCCCACCGATATCAACATCTACCGTGTATCCCATGTCCGCCTCCTTATATAGTGCCCAGATCGCTGGGTTTGGATTTTGCTTTAAAGCGTTCTTTCATGACGTCTATATCAAGCTCGATATCATGTGTAATAGGGTGGCCGGGAGTCAGGTACTGATTCTCGATCATGAAACCACACTGGGGGCAATAAAATTCAATTATCCTGCACCATTCCGGGTCAGGCGCAAAGCTGAAGGGAGCATTTTCGATCAGTGGCTGGTGGATCTCGTCGGGCATTCTCTCCCTCACCCTGCATCCCTTCTTGTAATTTTCCCTGGCACCGATCAACTCAGAGCCGCACCGGGTGCAGCACCACATATCTATTTCCAGGTCCAGATCCAGGGCTTCTGTAATTCTTATCTTCATAAGGGCACCTCCTCGAAGATACCGTTGCAGTATTCATCTACTGTATATTTCCATCCCTCGCGCACCACGTATGTCGTATCCTTCGCCTGAACTACGGCCGGTCCCTTCACTACATTGCCGGGTTTCAGCAGGGAACGCTCATATATTTCCGTATCCATCATACCGGCTGCCCTGTCGAAACAGACCGGCCTCATACCTGTGCGGGCTGCCGACGAGTCCTCACTGCTGAGATCGAGTTTGATCGTTTCATAGTGAGGGATCTTTGCTGTGGCATGAACAAAAGCGGCAGGCGAAAACACTTCCTTTGCATCAGCCATGCTCGGAACCTGTTTCCTGAGCTCTTCACTGAATTTCTCCGCCCAGTTCATTCCCTTTAACACTATCCTGGCTTCCGGTGCGCTATTCCCGCGGCTTAAAAAGAACTCAACCAGGTATGATACCTCCTCATCCGTGAAGCCTTCTCCTCGCATATCCCGCCTGGCCTCTTCGTGCATATCCTCCAGGGTTTTCTGTATGCCATTGGAGGACACACTGCCATTTTTCTTCAGCCATTGACCGACCCGTCGTGAATAGATATGCCAGACATCCATACTAGAGAGGGAGTTGGCCGAGAACACCGAGGCGAACTGAGGAGCGATGATCTTTTTTATCCCCGCATAGGATGCAATACCGCAGCAGTGTGCAGAACCGGCACCGCCATATATCACCATTACGGGGTCAAAATTGGACCCGCTGTTGTCTTTTATGTTTTTGAGCTCCTCTCCCGCATACATGTCTACCTTGTCCCGTATCGCCAGAGCTGCCTCGAGAACACTGATCTTCAGCTCCGAGGCAACCCTCGTCTCTATTGCCTGAGAGGCCTTTTCCCTATCGAGCTTCATTTTTCCGCCCAGGTAATAGTTCGGGTCAATGTAACCGAGGACCACGTCTGCATCGGTCGTAGTGGGGTTTGTGCCGCCGAGACTGAAACATGCGGGACCTGGTAGAGCACCTGCCGATTGAGGACCTACCTGTAATTCGCCCCGCTTTACGGACGCAATGGAACCACCCCCGGCGCCAATTGCCTTTATCTCGACCATGGGCGTACTGAGCGGCAGGCCTTCTATGACCGGTTTCAGAGTAAAGTTCGGCTGGCCGTTCTTTGCGACGCCGATATCGAACGATGTCCCGCCCATGTCCCCGGAGATCAGGTGTTTTGTCCCATAGAGCCTGCCGAGGCTTGCAACTCCCATAAGGCCGGCTGCGGGCCCCGAATTGTATGTATTTATCGATTTTGTCTTTGCCACCCTGGCTACGCCGCCTGTCGCGTGAACAATAAGGAGCGGACGGCTATAGAACCGCTTCCTCAGGTCCTCCTCCGCCTTATAAAGGAATTTGACAAGGCGGGCGTGGATATAGGCATTCACAACCGCAGTGTTTATCCTCTCGTTGTCGCCGGGAAGGTTCGTAATATCCGAGGCTAAAAAAACAGGCACGGAGCCAAGGTAATCACGCGGGTATTCCTCCTTGATCCACTGCCGCACCTGTTTTTCGTGGGCAGGGTTGTAAGTGGAGTTCTTGAGGGAAACCACCAAGCACCTGGCCCCCTGGTCGAGGAGGTCTTGCGCAGCTCGTAGCACCTCATCCCTGTCAAGGTCATGCACTATCACTCCGTTCTTGTCCACCGCCCCCGCAAGCGCCCTGATCATCTCTCGGTACACCAAAGGGGATTCGTCGTCGTCATCCGTTACTTCGCAGACAGGATCTTCGCTATCGCTTATAAGCAGACCTATTTTCGTGCCGCTGCGCTCAATAAGAGTGTTCGTGCCAATCGTTGTCGAAAACCTTATAACACTTGTCTCCGTCAACAGGTCTTCGACGGGGACCTCAAAACGCTCTGCCCCCGCCTTGATGCATTCCAGAAAACATACGGTAAGATCATGCGGTGTGGTAGGAACCTTGACCGTTTCGACCCTCGTGCCAGAGACAAAAAAACCGTCGGTTAAAGTCCCACCCGTGTCAATATCGATCGTATAACTCATTTCGACCCCCCTAAAATAGCTTTTTCTCTCGAAGCTGCGCTCGGCAGATCCCCAAAATGTGCCTTGATTGATTGAGCGCTCGATAAATTCTCCAATAAGAAAACAGCTTTGTCAATGATCTTTTTTGTTCCACCGGGAAAAAGGTGCCTTCTTTGTAATCTCTTCATATTCACCTGCCTTTAAAATGCATAGAAGAACTTGAGCCAGAATTTCTGTCCCTCCGGCCTGTTCTTCACGCTGGTATCCATCTGGTATTTGGCATTGAAGCACATGTTCTTGTAGTTGTACTGGAGCGCCGGGCCGATCGAGAAGAACTGCCCCTTGTTCCCGTCGAAATCGGGCGGTTCATTTCTCGCACTGTCGTCGGTGATCTGCTTGTAGTAAGCGCCGTTTATCCCGATACTCCAGTTGCCGATACGCTGCCCTACCAGGTAGTCGACAATAAATTCCTGGCCTGACGTATAGCCTGTAGCGCTGTTGACGGTGTTGATCAAGTAAAGGAACTTGGCCGATACCTCGAAACCCTTATTGTGAATGTACGAAAAAGCGACGATGGGGTTAAACGTCCAGTAGTTCCTCCCTATATTCGAGAGATCACCCTTATCGTATGCGCCCGATGGTGCCATAATATCCACGCAGGCGGTCAGATGCCAGTTCTTGTTGAAATGCCAACCAAGGACAAAGGGGCTGAACTCGATATCCGCGAGGCCGGTCTTTGACTGACTGCCTGCACCCTCCACCGATACATGCTGGTATGCCACAGGGACGATAACATGCCAGGCAACATCGGCCCCGAACAACTTCTTCTTTGTTACATAGATGAAACGCATCGCCTCTACCGTCGCATTGAGGCTGAAATCTGCCGGAACTGTCCTCCCGGCGTTATCTTTCAATTTATCTGCTGTGTAGTACATCAGGTAATTCATGAAGTACATGCCCGGCGGCGGCAACGCCCCTACCTGAAAATCCTCGTTGCCTCCCGGGTAATGCGAACCTCCTCCCTCGGTCGCGCGTACGTCGGTTGATATTACAAGAATGGCCAGGACAACGAAAAACACACATGCCAGTGAAAGACGGCCTGCAAGGCACCCTGTATGCATGCTTCTCGCAATTCGGATGAAGGACGGATATCCCCGTGGGACATTCGAACCAACCAAATCGTTTTTAACGCTTTTCATAAGCCCCCCTTTAATGTTTATTTTGCAAGCGTCCGCAAAAAAAAGAACGCAGGGCCTGCCCTGATCTCACAAAACCTGTTGATAAGAGCGAACAGGGAGAAACTGTCATTTGCCTCCCTCATACTTTTTATATCTTTTTCATTCATCATGATATTTATAATAATCTTAATATCTTATGTTACATTATTGAACGAGCGCTCAATCAAGTTATTAAAATATTACTTTTGCCCGATTGTTTTGTCAAGAAATTTTATGGCTGATTTTGTCGCAAGCGGGGTCGAAACAAGCGGAAACGTACATCAGAATAGGGTTTAAGACGAGAATATTTCTTTTAACCGACCGCTGATAGGGATGCTCTGTCAGCCGGGACCTTCGACTGTATTTACACTGTAACGCCGGTTGTCGGCGCGATATGATATTGGAGGCAGGTTTTGAAAGTGATCTTTCCCGGACACCTCAAAAGGTACCGGTGGATAGGGAAATGCCACCGATCACCGCAAGGCTTCGCTGCATTCCTGTTCCGGGAATGCTTCCATTGCGCTTCTCAGAAAAACCCGTGTGAGGAGTTGTCTATGGCGAAAAGGAGATTGTCCATGAGAAAGATCAAAGAGGTACCGCGGCTCGCACACGAGATGGGCCTGTCCGCCCGCCAGATCGCACGGAGTTGCGGGATCGGGGAGAGGCCCGTCTGTGGCTGAAGTGAATCAGGGCTCCTTTCAACGTTCAGGTACACGGCGGAAAATATCTCGATATCGGTATTTACTTAAGCGAACCACCTGCGGTAAAGTGTAGCAGAATGTTTCTGAAACGGGGGATCCTTGAAGATATTCCTGATACTTTACCGCGGCCGGCACTTTGATCTTCAAGGAGGCAGGATCATACAATTTGGTATCCGTATTATATAAGACTAAACAGGTCTTATTAGGATGAGATAGACGTGTTTCAGATATCGAGAAAAGCCGATTATGCGATACGAGGAATGCTACACCTGGCATTGGATGTACGGCAGGAATTAAGAGCGCTGCCTGGATGCGTGACCCTCGAGCGCCTCGCCGGAGCGATGCCTGAAACGCCGGGACCTTCCGGCCGCCACAATAGATCACAACTATAAGGAGATGCCAAGATGAAAACATTTCCCGAGGAAGCGATGCATAAAGCCCATGATGAGCTCGGGCCTCGCGTTAACGAGAGGGCCGCCGAACTCCAGAGCGCATACGACACCATTGCGGAAAACGAGAGGCTGTACAGGAGCCTCTTTGAGAACGCGTCGATAGGCATGTTCCAGTCATACCCGGATGGCAGCGGGTTCCTGAGGATCAACAAGGCCTATGCAACGATGCTTGGATACGAATCGCCGGAAGAGGTGATGTCAGCCATCACGGACACGGCAACCCAAATTCACACCGATCCGCGAAACCGGCGCGAGTTTCTTGCCGCACTGGAGCAGCAAGACTGGTACTATACCGAACAGCGTTATTTCCGTAAGGACGGGTCGGTCATGATCGGAAAACTGGCAGTCCGCAAGGTCAATAACCATGACGGTTCGCCAGCCTACCTCGAAGGGATCATAGAGGATGTCACGGAGCGCAAAAGCGCCGAAAAGGCCCTTCACGAGTCGGAAGAGAAGTACCGGAGTATTGTGGAAAGTTCCTTCGTCGGCCTTTCCATTGTACAAGACCGGGTTTTCCGGTTCGTCAGCAGGGGATTTTGCGAAATAACCGGGTACACCTACGACGAGCTTGTCAACAGGGTGAATCCGATGCAGCTCGTCTACTCCGCGGACAGGAAACCCACCGAACTTGGCATGAGGAAGTTGCTGGACGGCGGGGCCGAGAACATCGAATACGACTGCAGGATGGTGAGAAAAGACTCCCGGCTCATCCACGTCAAGATCTTCGGGAACTCTGTCATATACAACGGCAGGCTGGCCACGGCCGGTACCATTATCGACGTGACCAAGGAAAAGCACCTGGAGCAGCAGCTCCGCCAGTCTCAGAAGCTCGAGGCGTTGGGCACCCTCGCGGGGGGTATCGCCCACGACTTCAACAACATCCTTGCCGGCATCATGGGCTTTGCCGAAATGCTAAAGGACGATACACACCCGGAAAGTCCCGGGTACCGCCGGCTGGAACTTGTGCTCAAGGGAGCCTATCGGGGGCGTGATCTCGTACGGCAGATCCTGACCTTCAGCCGCCAGGCCGAACATGAACCGAAACCCGTCGCATTGCGCGATATCGTGGAAGAGGGCCTTAAACTTGTGAGGCCCCTGATACCTGCAACCACCGAGATACGCGTAAAAACTGTGACCGGCGGCGACATGATACTGGCGGACCCCGCCCAGATACACCAGGTCCTCATGAACCTCTGCACCAATGCCGCCCAGGCAATGGCAAGGAAAGGCGGTGTCCTGAAGGTCACGGTGACGAGAGGCCTTTTTAAGGACCGCGACCATGTGCCCGTTCCGGACATGAAGCCGGGAGAATACGTGACCCTCACGGTAAGCGACACAGGCCCCGGCATAAAGCCCGAGGTCCTTGAAAGGATATTCGATCCCTTCTTTACCACCAAGACCCAAAGAGAAGGGACCGGACTGGGCCTTTCTGTGGCCCATGGCATAGTGAAGAGCCACGGCGGGTCCATAGGGGTCGAAAGCAAACCCGGGAAGGGCGCGACATTCTCTGTGTATCTGCCAAGGATAGAACTGCGGGAAGTCCCTGTCGCGGGAGAGGAAGCACCCGAAAAGGGAGGAAAGGAGTGCATACTCTTCGTCGATGATGAAGACCTCAATGTTGAACTGAACACCGAGAGGCTGACCCGGCTCGGATATGAGGTTGTGGCCACGACAAGCAGCCTCGAGGCACTGAAGATCTTCAAGGGGGAGCCCCGAAGGTTCCATCTTGTCATTACGGATTATACGATGCCGCGCATGACCGGCGTGGACCTTGCAAGGGAAATGCTGAAGGTGCGCGGCGACATTCCCATCATCCTCTGTACCGGTTATAACGACAGCGTTTCACCGGACAGGGCCAGAAGGGCGGGGATCAGGGAGTTCCTGCTTAAACCGCAGGACAGGCAAGAACTGGACCGGGCCATCCGCCGGGTACTCAATAGAAAGACTTGAGAAGGAGCGGAAGCCATTCTATTTTGCTTGACACGATCCGGTGTCCCGTATTATATAAGACTAAAAAGGTCTTATTAGGATGAGATAGACATGTTTCAGATATCGAGAAAAGCCGATTATGCGATACGAGGAATGGTATACCTGGCATTGAAACCGCAGGGCGGGGTTGCATCGATCAAGGATATTGCCGGTTTTGCGGAAGCCTCCCGGGCGTTCCTCGCAAAGATATTTCAGCAATTCAACAAAATGGGCATCGTGAAGTCATACCGCGGCACCGGGGGAGGTTTCATGCTCGGCCGGCCGGCCGGGGACATCACTCTTCTCGATATTGTGGAGGCGGTCGACGGCCCGATCCTCGGAAACACCTGCCTGCTTGGAAAAGGAACGTGCAGCCGGGACACGACATGTCCGGTTCATCCTGTATGGAAAGATGTGCGGCAAGAATTAAGAGCGCTGCTCGGGCGCGTGACCCTCGAGCGCCTCGCCGGAGCGATGCCTGAAACGCCGGAACCTTCCGGCCACCACAATAAATCACAACAATAAGGAGATGCCAAGATGAAAAAATTTGTTTGTTCTGTTTGCGGCTATACGTACGAAGGTTCAAACGCCCCGGATAAATGTCCCCAGTGCAGCGCGCCTGCCGATAAATTCACCGAGCAGTCTTCCACCGGCTTTGTCTGGGCTGACGACCACGTGATCGGTGTAGCCAGGGATATCGATGCCAAGGTCGTCGAGGGCCTCCGGCTGAATTTCAACGGCGAGTGTACGGAGGTTGGAATGTACCTTGCGATGAGCAGGCAGGCGGAGCGCGAAGGGTATCATGAAGTCGCGGACGCCTTCAGGCGGTTCGCATTTGAAGAAGCGGAACACGCCGCGAAGTTCGCTGAACTGCTCGGCGAGGTCGTGACCGCCGATACACGGAAAAACCTGGAAATGCGCGCGAATGCAGAAAACGGCGCATGCAAGGGGAAAAAGGAGCTTGCCGTTCTTGCAAAACAGCTGAATTACGACGCTGTACATGACACGGTCCACGAAATGTGCAAAGACGAAGCGCGCCATGGCAAGGCTTTCCTCGGCCTGCTGAACAGATATTTCAAGTAAAGCGCAGGGCTTTTACCCGGGCGGCGATACAGGGCCGGGTAAAGCGGGAAATGCGGCCATTTCATAAGCCATTCATCGCCGGGATATACGCCCGGCGATGAATGCTCACGGCAAGACCAGACGGACTGGAAATGCTCGAACAACGGTCCCTCGCCGTAAACGGGCATGATTACGATGCCCGGGCCCTTATTTCCCTGAATGTCCTGTCGATCTCTTCCTTGTCCGCCACAAGCTCCATGAATCCCACCTGTTCCTCGTACACGCTCTGAGGGACGGCCTCCTTTACTTCCGACTCGAGGATATGATACACGGGGAGCCTCAACGAGACTCCTGTCAGTGGACCTATGAAGCTGGGATCGCCGAATGTCATGGTCTCCGCGGTTACCTGGGCCACTTCCGAATCGACTGCCCCGATGACCACCACGAGATTTTCGGTTCCCAGGTCATCGGCCAATCTCTTGATGATGGCCTGCTTCTGGGTGTCCACTGCGCCCGCCGCCGTTCAGACAAAGCACTCGGTGACGGTCAGAACCACTTCCGCCCCGGCCGCCTTCATGCACGCGGCGATGGCCGGGCCCGGCACACCGTCCCTTTCCCCGAAAACGATAACTTTCTTTCCTTCAAACATGTCTTCAGTCCTCTGCTTTCTTTGAGAGTGAGTTCAGCGCTTCCTTCCCCGGGTTCTTCTCGACAAGAAGAGATAAACCGTCCGCAAGCTGGGTCATTCGTCCCAGGAAGAGACTGCCGCGGGCAACGAACATCGTGTTGTCCATTTCCCCACGGCCCATGGCGTCAATGGCGTGGCCGAGGAAAGAGACCGCGGCCGGTACGTGCCCCTGGGTCGGGGAAAATCCCGGCATGCCGTGCTCCAAAACAAAACGGCCGATCTCCTCACGTCGGATCTCCTGACGCAGGACCGCCAGGGCGCCGATCATCCGGTAGTTGTTCAAGGGTACATTGCCGCTCCCCGCGGGGACGGTCACTTCCGGGTTTTGCAATTCAACTGCGTACTTGTCCACATCGGTGATCTTCTTTCCCATGCGGTCGAGGGGCTTCAAGATCAGCGATTCCATAATGCTCTGCTGCGACGATCCGGAGCCGATGTTATGTATGCCGATGCTGTCCGGACGGATCAGGGGGCTCTTCCCGTCATCGCCGGTAACGAGGAAGGCAAGGGCGCCCAGCACGTCCTCCAGGATGGGCATGTCTTTGCCAAGATGCCCCTTGAATTTCATCCCCAGCTTGGCCATCGATCCGCCTCCCACCACGACGACCCTGTTGAACAAACCGGACCTGACCAGGCCGACCGCGTGCATGAGGGCATAGAGCGGCCCGACACAAAAGGCCTTGATATCGCAGCCCGTGGCACAGACACACCCGCACATCTCCCCGATGGCCTTGGCAAGGCCGCCTCCCCCCCGGTTATACCGGTCTCCCACCGCTTCCTCCGAACAGTTCAGGAGAAGATCGACTTCGGCTGCCTCTATGCCAGCCCTCTCCAGGAGGTTCTTCAAGGCCAGGGTCCCAGAAGCCTTGGTAAGGAGGTTTTCCATCAGCACCTGGGCCTTGAGGGTGTCATCCTGCTCATGATGGCGGTGTATGCAGCCCACAACGCGCCCGCGATGATACAGGGGGAGCGATCCGCGGTTTTCGATCCTGTCGCGGATGCGTGCCATTTCCATCCCTGCACCGATCTTTCCGAGATCCGAACCTTTCCAGAACGGATGGGCCCCGAGTGATCTTTTCAGCATCGGTGCGGCTTCCTGCTCGATCCACATCAGATCGAAATCGTCGGCGAGCTTCATCAACCCGAGGAACTCTTCTTGCGGCATGATCTCGCCATGGGCCCCGTAACGGGAAGCCCCCTTGACGGGATGATGGTACCATGGCCGCTCGATGCCGTTCAAGCGGTCAGGATGGAGATTTCCGATAAAGACCTGGTTGGCGGGATATTCCACCGCCTCCTCAAAACTCCTGAGATGCGCCTCGATGGCCGACAGAAGGGGGGCCCCGCTGCAGCCTGTTTCCCGGCTCGGCTTCGATCCGTACCGTACGAAGTCGGGGACATGGACGAGAACCTGGGAGAAGGCTTTTATAACAGTAGTGTTCATGGCCGGCCTTTCAAAAAACCGTCTGCCCTTCTATTTTCGTCTGCAGGGCCCTCAGGGCTTTCTCCACGAGCGCCCTTCGCAGCAGCTTTTCCTCCGTTCGGGGCCTGGCAGGGTCCCCCAGGGGGTGGGGAATGGCAATGGCGGGAACGATCCGGTTTGCCCCCACTGTCCTGGAGATAGGAACGATGGTGCAGATATGGACCGCAGGGATCCCTGCCCTTTCGATCTCCTTGGCCATCGTTGCCCCGCAACGAGTGCAGGTCCCTCAGGTGGACGTGATGATAACGGCCTTAACGCCGTCGCTTACCAGGTCCTTTGCGATCTGGCGGGCAAATTGCCCGGCTCTTGCGACCGATGTGCCATTTCCAACAGTGGCATAATAGTAAGGATAGAGCCTGCCGATGATCCCCTCCCGCTCGAGGTCCCGCACCACATCGAGAGGCAGCACCCGGTTCGGGTCTTCGTTGGCGCAGGTCGGGTCATATCCCCCGTGGACAGTTTCATGGGACTCGGCGGACAACCGCTGAAACGAGCTGATATCGTACTTGCCGTATCTCGTTGCGCTCGAGGATTCCACCCGGTCGGGGTTCCCCCTGGGGACGATCCCTCCGCTGGTAATGAGGGCGAGGGTGATCCCGTTCATCCTTTCAACCGGGGGCGCAGGCGCCACCCGGTCGAAAACCGGCATGGGATACTCGGTCGAGAAAGTTTCCCCTTTCAGTTTCCTGAGGAGCATCGCCACCGCCCTCGACGCGCCGGTCTCACGCGCAAAGTAGTTCTGGCGTATGCCCCGCGGAAGATACCCCTCCTCTTCCGGCGGCCCCATGGGCTGCCCTTTTGCCAGCTTCAGGGCAAGGCGGCCCATTTTCACGGCCGCGTCCCTCATACCGGCAATGGTGCCCCTTGTTTCCACGATATAAACGGTCTTCCGGAAGGATTCCACCCCGGGGTTTTCAGGGAACATCCCGGTTACGGCAGGGATCCCCAGCCTGTCCACGACTGCCGCGCATATCGCTCCGCAGGCCATTCCGTACCTTCCCGCATTGAATGCAGGCCCGGCCAGTACCAGGTCGGGACCGTTATCCGCGATCATGGCAAGCACTTTCTCCGTCGCCTCCTCGATGTGTTCGGCGAAATAATTGTCACCGCAGATGACCGTAGCAGCGATCCGTGCCTCCGGCCCCAGGAGCTCCTGAAAGAGGACCCCCGGGCCCACCGGGCCGGCTTTGACGAGCGGCTCCGTGCCGGCCTTGTCCTCTGCCCCGATCTGACCAAAAAATTGGTTGAGATAGTGAACGACTCTCATGCTCTGCACTGTTGCGGCCTCCTATTCCCCCCGGGCGGACAGAAGCTCGAAGCCCAGTTCATTGGTCGCCCCGAGGATGGTCTGAAGCTCGACCGTGATACCTTTCTCGGAAAGGCTGCCGGACCGTCCTCCCGCCATTCTTTCGATGACACGGATATCTCCGATCACCTTGTCCACGGGCGGAAGCGAAACCCTCTCGTTGGCATTGCCCGTGCTCACCACGGCATCGGCCCTCGGGGTCGTATCGGCCAGCGACTGGGACGATCCGTCGATGCCGGCGAACTCATCGGTTATTATGACCGTACGGACCCCGGCTTCCTCCAGCCCGGCGCAATACATCATGGCATCGGCATCGGGATTTCCAAAGCCCTCTTTCGTAATAACGGCCCCGTCGGCGCCCAAAAGCTCAACGAGTTTTGCCGCATATTGAGCGGAGCGGACCTTGTCCCGGAGCGTGACGTTGCAGTTAGCCACAACGGTCCCCAGGAACTTGAGGTCAATCCCATCCCGCTTCAGGAGTTCGCGGATCACAGGGTTGTTCTGGTGGTGATACGTGGTGTTCTTGTCGCAAGCGGAAACGCAGTTCCCGCTGACGATAGCCCCGTCCATAACCTCGCCGGGCATTACAAGCGTGGGAAGCAGGTTTTTCACATCCTGCCCGTAGAGGTACGTGTCGTGCAGGAGCCCCTGGCTCAAGAGCATGTAGACATACGCCACGCCGGGAAGGTCGCCCCTGCCCCCTTTCAGCCGAAACGGCGGGAACATCTCGAAGCGCTCGAGCTCGGCCGGCTTCGCGGTGCGGCCCGCTTCTCCCAGGTAGGCAGCCGCGCGCAGCCCTGACAGGCGAAGGGCTTCTTCATGCTCGTGCCGGGAAAGGCCGGGTTTGACGGATATCACCAGGACCACGTTCAAGAGTTTGGAAAAGATCGAATAACGGGCACCCGGGCCGCTCATGTCGATCAGCCCCTCCTGAACGCCCACGACCTGTCCCGCGGTGACCACGGCACACCCTTGAAGCACATGGGTCCGGCCCTCTCCCACGGTCTCGACGCCCGAGATCAAGCCGGGGAACACCCCTCCCTTCCCTTCGACCTTGACCCTGGGCTCGATGACGTCCTTCACGGGAAGGATCCGCACGCTCTCGCCCGGCCTTGCAAGGTCGACTTCGACACCGGCGATGCGGG
>Ga0172382_10000941_pt1 | contig 53915 bp, 48 predicted proteins | sample Leawel138RmetaG_FD_122245 | JGI IMG/M metagenome (GOLD analysis project Ga0172382, IMG submission 122245) | Leachate microbial communities from a municipal landfill in Southern Ontario, Canada - Leachate well 138R metaG | ecosystem: Engineered > Solid waste > Landfill > Unclassified | place... | reverse complement strand
GCGGCCGCGATCATCGGTGCCCAGCAGGTTTTCCGCCGACGGCGGCGCCGGGTTGGGGGCCTGCGCGAAATAGTTGATGGTGTCGTAGCGGTAGGGATTGAGCGGATACAGCGCCCAGTTGTCTCCCGCACTCAGCTGATCGCGGATGAACGGATCGAGATAATCGGTCTCGGTGACGAAGTCGCCGCCGAAGGCGGTCTCGGGATAGGTTACGAACAGCGGAAAATAGTACTCCCCCTGATAGTGCACCAGCAGCGGCTTGTCATTGGACAGCACCTCGGCACCGAGGCTCAGGACGAACAGAATGCTGAACAGCCACAGGCTGATGTAGCCGCGGCGATTGGCCTTGAAGCGGCGCCAGGCACGCTGTCGGCTGATGTCGCTCATTGCTTCACCGACTCGAACTGAATGCGGGGGTCGACCAGCACGTAGCAGATGTCGGTCAACAGCTTGCCGATCAGGCCAAGCAGGGTGAACAGGTACAGGGTACCCAACACCACCGGGTAGTCACGCTTCATCACCGCGTCATAGGACAGCAGGCCGATGCCGTCGAGCGAAAAGATGGTTTCGATGAGCAGGCTGCCGGTAAAGAATGCCGCCAGAAAGGCACTGGGAAAACCGGTGATGAGCGGAATGATTGCGTTACGGAAGACGTGGCGATAGAGCACGGCAGCTTCGCTCAGGCCCTTGGCCCGTGCCGTCAGCACATACTGCTTGCGGATCTCTTCCATGAAGCTGTTCTTGGTCAGCATGGTCATCACCGCAAAACTGCCTATCACCGAGGCCGTTACCGGCAACACCATGTGCCAGAGATAATCCAGCACCTTGCTCAGCAGCGACAGTTCCTCCCAGTTGTCCGAGGTCAGTCCGCGCAGCGGGAACAGGTCCCAGAAGCTGCCGCCGCCGAACAGCACCAGCAGGGTGATGCCGAGGACAAACCCCGGAATGGAATAGCCGACGAGGATCAGCGTGCTGGTGGCGAAGTCGAACGGCGTGCCATCACGCACCGCCTTGGCCACACCGAGCGGGACAGAGATCAGATAGGTGAGGAAAAAGGTCCACAGGCCGAGACTGATGGATACCGGCAGCTTGGAAATCACCAGTTCCAACACCGACTGGTGGTGAAAATAGCTATCACCCAAATTGAAGGTGACGTAATTACCCAGCATCTCCAGAAAGCGCTGCCAGGCGGGCTTATCGAAACCATAGAATGACTTCAGTTCTTCCAGACGCTCGCTATCCAGCCCCTGCGCGCCACGATACAGTCCCTCAAGGCCAGCACTGGCCTCACCATGCGCGGCCTGGCCTTTGAGCTGCGCTACCAGCTGTTCCACCGGACCACCGGGCACGAACTGAATGACGATAAATGTGATCAGCAATACCCCGATCAGTGTCGGGATCATCAACAGCAGTCGTTTGAGTATATAGGCCGCCATCAGTGTCGGCCCTCCTTGCTCCACCAGGTGGCCAGCATCCAGCTCGCCGCGCTGTAATACAATGGCAGCTGCTGCGGCCGGCCAAAGCGATCCCAATAGGCGATGCGGTGGGTACCGATATACCAATGCGGCACCAGATATTCACCCCACAGCAATACCCGATCCAGCGCGTGCACTGCCGTTACCAGGGCCTGGCGGTCGCGGGCGTAGATCACCTGTTCGACCAGCGCGTCCACCACCGGATCCTTGATGCCGATCAGGTTACGCGTTCCCTCCTGATCCGCGGATGAAGAATGAAACATGCTGATCAATTCATTGCCCGGGGACTGGGACTGGCTGAAGCCGCTCACCACCATGTCGAAATCATAGGTATCGAGACGCCGCTGATACAGCGCCGGGTCCACTGTACGGTAGCTCACCTCAACACCCAGTTTGCCCAGATTACGCGCATACGGTGCCACAATGCGCTCGAAGCCCTTCTGCACCAGCATGATATCGAACTGGAACGGTTCGCCCCTGTCGTTACGCAAGGCACCGTCACGATAGTTCCAGCCCGCCTCCTGCAACAGAACCTTGGCCTCGCGCAGATTGTCGCGCAGGCTGTGTGGCGCATCCGTGCTGGGCGGTAGCCACGGTCGCTGAAACAGCTCCGCCGGCAACTGCGCACGAAACGGCTCGAGCAGCGCAAGCTCCTCCCTCGTTGGAACGCCGCGTGCGGCCAGTTCGCTGTTGCTGAAATAGCTGTCACAGCGCTGATACTGGTTATAGAACAACTTGCGGTTGGACCACTCGAAGTCCAGCGCCAGAGACAGCGCGCGGCGCACACGGATATCCTGGAACAATATACGGCGCAGATTGAAGACGAAACCTTGCATGCCGGCATTATTGTGGTGCTCCAGCTCAGTCCTGACGATGCGCCCATCACGGAACTTGCTGCCGATGTAGTCGCGCGCCCAGGTTTTCGAGTTGTATTCAGCGATAAACTCAAACTCACCCGCCTTGAACGCCTCCAGCGCCACTGTAAAATCACGATAAAACTTGTAGGTGACCCGTTCAAAATTGTACATACCACGACGCACATTGAGGTCACGCGCCCAGTAATCGGGATTGCGCACAAAGGTTATATACTTGCCCAATTCATATTTCTCGATACGGTAGGGGCCGCTGGTCAGCGGCTCGGTCAGTGCCATTTTCTCGAAATCGCGCTCACCAACCCAGGCACGGGAAAAGATCGGAATTTGTCCCACGATCAAATGCAATTCCGGATTCTGCCGTGCAAATTCGAAGCGCACTGTGCGTTCGTCCAGTACCACGGCACGGGCAATATCTCCCCAATAGAAACGATATTGCGGATGGCCTTTTTCACGCAGAGTATTGAAAGAAAACTGGACGTCGGCAGCAGTTACGGCACTGCCATCATGGAAGCGGGCGTGAGGATTCAGACGATAGGTGACCGAACGGTGATCCGACGCCAGCACGACGTCCTCCGCGAGGAGCCCGTACTGGCTGAACGGCTCATCCAGGCTTCCTTCCATCAATGTCTCAAACATCAGTTCAGTGAGACCGGCAGCGGCCTGTCCCTTCAGGGTAAACGGATTGAGGCTGTCGAATCCGCTGACGGCAGATAAATTGACACTCCCGCCCTTGGGTGCCGCGGGATTGACATAGCTGAAATGGGAAAAGCCGGCAGGATACGCCGGGGTATAGCCAAGTGCCTGCGACGGTGCCGACAATGCCGGCATCGCTCCAGACAGCATGAGCAGGAGCAAGACAATTCGGTGCATAGACACATTCAGTGCGGCAAGGAACTGAGCATGGGGCAGCTCTGCTGGTTCATTTTTGTCTTTCAGTTGTATCATGAATCCGACATGTGCGGTGGGATTGCCGCATGGTAGTACGAGCCTGAGCACATAAACAACCGGAGATCGCCATGGGATTCCTGCAGGGTAAGCGCGCTCTTATCGTCGGTCTGGCCAACAACCATTCCATAGCCTGGGGCATCGCCAGAGTCATGCGTCGCGAAGGCGCCGAACTGGCCTTTACCTATCAAAGTGACAAGCTGGGCAAACGCGCCGCAGTGCTGGCTGCCGAACTCGGCTCCGATATCGCGCTGCCGTGCGATGTTCGCAATGATGCCGACATCGAACAGGTATTTGTCCAGCTCGACGACTATTGGGACCATATTGACATCATCGTCCACTCCGTCGCATTCGCGCCCGCCGGCCAGATGGACGGCAATTACATAGACGACGTCACCCGCGAAGGGTTCCGCATCGCCCACGATGTCAGCTCCTACAGCTTCGTCGCCCTGACCAAAGCCGCGCGTACCATGCTGCGGCCGGGTAGCGCCCTCCTCACCGTAAGCTATCTCGGCGCCGTCCGTGCCGTACCGCACTACAACGTGATGGGCCTGGCCAAGGCCAGCCTGGAGGCCAACGTGCGCTATATGGCAGCCGCCCTGGGCCCGGAGCAGATCCGGGTGAATGCCATTTCCGCCGGCCCCATCAAGACCGCCGCGGCCAAGGGCATCACTGATTTCAACAAAATGCTGGATTATGGTACGCGTAACGCACCGCTACGGCGCAACGTCACCCTTGATGAGGTAGGCAGCGCCGCCGCCTTCCTCTGCTCCGACCTGGCATCCGGGATCAGCGGTGACGTGCTGTACGTTGATGCCGGCTACCACATCCAGGGGATGGCGGTGGTGAACGGCGAATGACCTAGGCCTGCGCCTTTTCCTGCAGCACGCCTTCCTCCCCCTCCAGCCGTGCGATGATCACCGCACCGCAGGAATCGCTGTATACATTTACGGCAGTACGGCACATATCCAGTACACGATCGACTGCCAGGATCAGGCCGATGCCTTCCAGCGGCAGGCCGATGCTGCCCAAAATGATGGCAATAGCCACCAGACTCGCTGCTGGGATACCGGCCACACCGATGGAGGTAAGTAACGCCACCAGCACAATCGTGAACTGCACACCGAAGCTCAGTTCCAGACCGTAGGCCTGGGCGATAAACATCGCTGCCACACACTCATACAGCGCCGTACCATCCATATTGACGGTAGCACCCAACGGTAACACGAAGCTGCTGGTGCGGTTGGAAACCTTGGCGTTCTTTTCCACACATTCCAGGGTAAGCGGCAAGGTCGCCGAGGATGAGGCGGTGGAAAAAGCGGTCAGCAGTGCCGGTGCCATGGCCTGGTAATGGTGCAACGGATTTACACGTCCCACCAGACGCAGCAACAGCGGCAGGATAATAAAAAAGTGCACCGCAAGTGCGGCCAGTACGGTGAAGAAGAACCACGCCAGCGGCGCAAAGGCGGCAAAGCCGGTATCAGCAATCACCCGCGCCACCAGAGCGAAGACACCTATGGGAGCGAAGCTGATCACCCACTCGGTGATCAGCATCATTACCTTGAACATGCCGTGCCAGAAGTTGTATTGCACCTCGGCGTAGGTCGCGCCGATCCGTGTCATGAAATATCCGTATAGCAGGCTAAAAAAGATCAGGCCCAGCATCTGTCCATCTGCAGCCGCCGCCACGATGTTGACTGGCACCATGCGTAGAAATACATCAATTACATCGCCGGTATCACGACCGGCAACAGCAGGCAGGAGCATGGGACTCTCCGCCATCAGCCCCAGCCGCTGCTGCGCCGGTTCACCGTTGATGATACCCGGGGCTATCAGGTTGACCAGCAACAGGCCGATCAGGATCGCCAACAGGCTGGTCGTCATGTAATAAAGCAGGGTACGACCGCCAAGACGTCCCAGGGCGGAGGAAGAGCCGATGCCGGCGATACCACTGATGATCGAGGCCACGATCAGCGGCACGATCAGCATCTTCAGGGCATTGAGGAACAGGGTACCGACGAAGTCGAATACTGCATGGAAACTAACGCCAAACAACCCGGCGTCGCGGCCGGCCAACAGACCGGCCGGAACCGCGAGCACCAGCGCGATGACGATCTGCCAGTGCAGTTTGAGCTGCAGCAGCCTCATCGTCGGACTCTCCGTTTAAGGCTGTTGTGTTGCTGTGCGACTGATCTTGGCAGCAGCGCGGATACTGTTCATTACAGCGGCAAAGGCCGCGTCACCCGCAGCGCGCTCCAAATCGCCCGCCGCGCCCTCGCCATCCGCCATTTCGCCATCCGTGACCGCATATACACCCAGCACCGCGACATCACCACCAGCAGTCACGGCTACGTCCCAACACGGCTGCTCTGCCTGTGGATGCGGCATGGAAAAGGCGCTGCGCAGGATGGCGGTGTCAAAGCTGCTATCTTCGCGCCCCACACCGTCCTTGCGTTGCCACTGTGCCCGAGCACTCTTGGCAAGCGCCACAGGCTCTGCTCCCTCTTGCAACTTCTTTTGCAGGACTGCCGCCGTCTCGTGCGCCGCCTCCGCTGCCTTATCCCGACGCAGACGTGCAATGATCTCGTTACGCACATCGTCAAGTGGACGGCGCATCTCCGGCAGATGCTGCACCATACGCAACACCACCAGATGATTGCGTCCTACCTCGATGGTCTCGCTGTTGTTACCGCGTGCCAACACATCCTCGCTGAACGCCGCAGTCACCAAACGCGGATTGGCCAATACACCAGGGCCACCGCGGCGGGTAAACAGTTCACTCTGCTGGACAGAAAGATCCAGCTGACGCGCGGCTTCTTCCAGCGTATCGGGATGCTCGTACGTAAGATTCGCCAGTTGTTCCGCCTGGTCGAAGAACTGCTGCTCCGCACGCTCATTGCGAATCTCGCTCAGCAGCTGCTCACGTACCTCGGCGAAGGGCTTGGTGCTACCGCCGCGTACTTCCTCCAGACGAATAATGTGGTAGCCAAAGGTGCTGCGGACCAGCTCACTCACCTCCCCCGGCTGCAGGGCAAACGCAGCATCCTCGAACGCCTTATCCATTACGCCGCGGCCAAAGAAACCCAAATCACCGCCTTCCGCTGCAGAGCCTGGGTCCTGGGACGAAGTGCGCGCAACGTCGGCAAAGGGAGTACCGGCCCGAACCTGGGACAGTAACTTTTCTGCCTGGGCACGTGCCTCGAGGTCCGCTTCCGTATCTGCCCCAGCCTGTACCTGGATCAGAATGTGGCGGGCATGCCGTTCCTCCGGTGCGGTGAAGTTGGATAGTTGGGCCTCATAGCGGATGCGCAGTTCGTCCTCTCCGACCTTGAGGTCCTTGGCGATCTGCTCAGCGGACAACTCCAGATAGGCAATGCTTATCTGTTCAGGCTGCATGAATAAAGAACTTTGCGCATCGTAGTAGGCCGTAACCTCATCATCGGTGACCTGCGCTCTGGCAATGAAATCTGTCAGTGGCAACAGCAGAAAACCAATGTCACGCTGCTGGCCAGTGAGTTTCTGCATCGCGTGACGCTCCGTCGGAGTCGCGAAATCACTACGTGCGATACCCGCATACAACTGCTGGGTCAGCATGTCACGTCGCAGATCTGCCTCGAAGCTTACCGGCTGCATATTGCGTGTACGCAGCACGCTTTCGTATGCCTGCTGCGAGAACTGACCACCCAGTTGGAACGCTGGCACATTGTGGATGGTTGCCGCCAGCAGCACATTACCGATACGCATGCCACTGCCGGTGGCAGTCTGCATGATCAGTTCCTGTTCGATCAGGCCATCCAACACCTGCTTGCGCATCTGCTCCTCAGGAAACAATTCGGGACGGTAGTTGGCCCCCAGCATTTCTCGCAACCGCTGCTGCTGCTGGTAAAACACCTGTTGCAGACGTTGCTGCGAAATTTCGGCATCATTAACCTTGGCAGCTGGCAATTCCTTGCCGCCATCGAAGTATTGATTGATCCCCCACAATGCAAAGGGAATGATGAGCAGGATAACGATAACCCAAGCGATCCAACTCTGAGCGCGTTCACGGATGAATTGCAGCATGGCGGTTGTGCCCCTACGCTGACGGTTAGTGTTTTTGTATTCCGAATAAAAAGAAAAGGGCGCACATTACGGTGCGCCCTTTTGCTAGTGGCGGAGTGGACGGGACTCGAACCCGCGACCCCCGGCGTGACAGGCCGGTATTCTAACCGACTGAACTACCACTCCATTGAACAACATAAACAACATCATTGCTTGGTGGGTGCTGAGGGACTTGAACCCCCGACCCTCGCCTTGTAAGGGCGACGCTCTACCAACTGAGCTAAGCACCCTATACCGAAGGCGCGCTAGTTTACTGCATCCTTCAAGGCTTTACCAGCCTTAAAAGAAGGATTTTTTGCAGCCTTGATATCGATGGTTTCACCAGTACGCGGATTGCGGCCGCTACGCGCAGCACGCTCACGCACGACGAAGGTACCGAAACCCACCAAGTTCACCTGCTCACCATTCTTCAGCGCACTGGTCACAGCCTCGATCATGGCATCCAATGCCCGGCCAGCAGCGGCCTTGGAAATGTCGGCGCCAGCGGCAACCGCATCGATCAACTCGGACTTATTCACCAGGTAATCTCCTATGTTCCGCTGTTCAAAAAAAACACCGCCTCATTACTGGGCGGTCGGCGATTCGTGGGCGGTTTTATACCAACTGCCCCGAGACACTGTCAAGCAAGGATTTATCTTGTAACTGTTCTGAGTTGATTTTGCAGGAAAAACATCCCACCGCGCTAGGCGGCGGGATGTGAACTACGTATCAATGTGGACGGATGGTACCTTGAGATTCGGCCTCTGCCGACTTGGCAGTTTCGACCACCTCCACCTTTTCCGGCAATGGTTCAGGCATGTTCACCAGCGCCAGCTGCAGCACCTCATCAATCCACTTTACTGGATGGATATCGAGATGTTCCTTGATAGTGTCTGGAATATCGGCCAAATCACGGCGGTTGTCGTCGGGGATGACCACGATCTTGATACCGCCACGCTGCGCAGCCAGCAATTTCTCCTTCAAACCGCCGATCGGCAACACTTCACCGCGCAGAGTGATCTCACCGGTCATCGCCACATCAGCACGCACGGCAATTCCCGTCAATGCCGACACCAGCGCCGTACACATACCGATACCGGCACTGGGTCCATCCTTGGGGATGGCGCCCTCAGGCACATGGATGTGGATATCCTTCTTTTCGTAGAACTCGGGATCAATGCCGAGTTTGCGCGAACGGCTGCGTACCACACTCATCGCAGCCTGAATTGATTCCTTCATCACATCACCAAGCTGACCGGTAATGGTGTGCTTGCCCTTGCCAGGCACCACCGCTGTCTCAATGCTAAGCAGCTCACCGCCCACTTCGGTCCAAGCCAGGCCGGTAACCTGTCCCACCTGATCCTTCTCCTCGGCACGCCCGAAACGAAAACGGCGCACACCGAGATATTTTTCAATATTGGCCTCGGTCACAGTGGCCTTACCCTGCTCAGGATGCAGCAACAGGTCTTTCACCACCTTGCGGCAGATCTTGGAGATCTCCCGCTCCAGATTGCGCACGCCGGCCTCGCGTGTGTAGTAGCGGACTATCGCACGCAACCCCTCATCGCCAATATCCAACTCGCCTTCTTTGAGACCGTTGGCCTTTATCTGTTTGGACAGCAGATAGCGCTGGGCGATATTCAGTTTTTCATGTTCAGTGTATCCAGGAATGCGGATCACCTCCATGCGATCGAGCAACGGTGCAGGAATGTTCATGGAATTGGCCGTGGCCACAAACATCACATCGGACAGGTCGTAGTCGACCTCCAGGTAGTGATCATTGAAAGTGCTGTTCTGCTCAGGATCGAGCACCTCCAACAGCGCTGAGGCAGGATCGCCGCGAAAATCCATTGCCATCTTGTCGATTTCGTCGAGCAGGAACAGCGGATTGCGCGTACCGATCTTGGACAGGTTCTGCACAATCTTGCCCGGCATGGAACCGATGTAGGTACGGCGATGGCCGCGGATCTCTGCCTCATCCCGTACACCGCCCAGCGACATGCGCACAAACTGACGATTGGTGGCACGAGCGATGGACTTGCCCAACGACGTCTTGCCCACACCCGGTGGACCAACCAGACACAGCACCGGCCCCTTCAGCTTGTTGACGCGCTGCTGCACGGCGAGATATTCGAGGATACGCTCTTTAACCTTCTCCAGACCGTAGTGATCCTGTTCCAGCACTTCTTCGGCGATGGCTAGGTCATTGCGCACCTTGCTGCGCTTTTTCCACGGTACGTTGACCAGCCAGTCGATGTAGTTGCGCACTACAGTAGCCTCGGCCGACATGGGAGACATCATCTTCAGCTTGTTCAGCTCGGTAGTGGCCTTGGTCTTGGCCTCCTTACTCATTCCCGCTTTCTGAATCTTGCGCTCCAGCTCCTCCATTTCATTGGGCGCCTCCTCCAGATCACCCAACTCCTTCTGGATCGCCTTCATCTGCTCGTTCAGGTAGTACTCGCGCTGACTCTTCTCCATCTGTCGCTTGACACGGGTGCGGATGCGCTTCTCCACCTGCAACAGATCGAGCTCCGACTCCAAGGCGGCGATGATATGTTCAAAGCGTTCGCGCAGATCGACGATTTCGAGAATCTTCTGCTTCTCGTCGATCTTGAGTGCCATATGCGCCGCGATGGTATCGGCCAGACGGTTGCTATCCTCGATACCCGCCAGTGACGTCAGCACCTCCGGCGGTACCTTCTTGTTAAGCTTGACGTACTGGTCGAACTGGTTGAGTACCGAACGCGACAACACCTCAGCCTCTCGCTCATCCAGACGCGGCGTCTCCAGCAGACTGATCTGCGCGGAAAAGAACTTGTCGTTGGGCAGGAAGTGAATGATCTTCGCTCGCTTGGTGCCCTCGACCAGCACCTTGACGGTACCGTCGGGAAGCTTGAGCAGCTGCAGGATATTGGCCAGGGTGCCGATGCGATACACATCTTCCTGCTCCGGATCATCCTGGGCCGCACTCTTCTGTGCCACCAGCAGGATATGTTTGTTGCCAGCCATGGCCTCTTCCAGCGCAAGAATTGATTTTTCGCGGCCAACAAACAGCGGTATCACCATGTGGGGGTAAACCACTACATCGCGCAGTGGCAACACCGGCATTACCTGCAACTGGTCGGTCAGTTCGGAAGTCTTGTCCTGCTCTGTCATTCTCGGTTACCTCATCGCCCAGCATGTGCCCCGTGAACCGGAGCCACTAGCCTTGGCTGTATATGGGCATCTAAACCCCATGCATAGGAAAAAGATATGCGGATTGCGCACAGGGTTTTCAAGCGGGATCAGAAACGACACGGCCGCCCTGAGGCGGCCGTGTTCGGGTTCATTCGCTGGCCGCTGCCGAGCGCTCCCCGCCTTCGTACAGCAACAAGGGTTCAGCCTCACCCTTGATGACACCTTCATCGATAACCGTCTTGCTGACATTTTCCACTGAAGGCAGGTCGTACATGACATCCAGCAGGATGGATTCAAGTATGGAACGCAGACCGCGGGCACCGGTCTTGCGTTCCATGGCCTTGCGCGCCACTGCCGTCAGGGCCTCAGGGGTGAATTCCAGCTCCACACCCTCCATATCGAACAACCTGGCGTACTGCTTGGTAAGCGCGTTACGTGGCTCGGTGAGAATCTGCACCAGAGCCGCTTCGTCCAGTTCGCCCAAGGTTGCCAACACCGGCAGGCGGCCGACGAACTCGGGGATCAGACCGTACTTGATCAGATCCTCCGGCTCGACATCGTACAGCACCTCACCGACGTTGCGATGATCTTCCTTGCTTTTCACCTCAGCAGAGAAACCAATGCCACCCTTTTCGGAACGACCGCGAATCACCTTCTCCAAACCGGCGAACGCACCACCACAGATGAACAGGATATTGCGCGTATCCACCTGCAGGAATTCCTGCTGCGGATGCTTGCGCCCCCCCTGGGGTGGAACAGAGGCCACCGTGCCTTCGATCAGTTTGAGCAGAGCCTGCTGAACACCTTCGCCGGATACATCGCGGGTGATGGATGGGTTATCGGATTTGCGCGAGATCTTGTCGATTTCGTCGATGTAGACGATACCGGTCTGCGCCTTCTCCACATCGTAATCACACTTCTGCAACAACTTCTGGATGATGTTTTCCACATCCTCACCCACGTAACCAGCCTCGGTCAGCGTAGTGGCATCGGCGATGGTGAAGGGTACGTTGAGCACCCGCGCCAAGGTTTCTGCCAGCAACGTCTTGCCGCTGCCAGTCGGGCCGATGAGCAGAATGTTGCTCTTGGCTATTTCGACCTCATCCTTTTTATGGCCGGCATCAAGGCGCTTATAGTGGTTATACACCGCTACCGACAATACCTTCTTGGCCCGCTCCTGACCGATAACATATTCGTCGAGAATGGCCTTGATTTCGCGCGGTGCCGGCAGCTTGCTGCGGCCCCCGGAGGTCTGCTCCTCCTGTACCTCTTCACGGATGATGTCATTGCACAGCTCGACGCATTCATCACAGATGAAGACTGACGGCCCGGCAATAAGCTTGCGCACTTCATGCTGGCTCTTGCCGCAGAAGGAGCAGTAGAGCAGCTTGTCGTTGTCGCCCGTGCTGTTGGAACCTTCGCTCATGGGCTGTCCTCGCGTCTTTCAGTTACCTGTTTACAACCATGCAGGGTTTCGGCCCGATTTTCAAGCTGCCCCCTGCGGGGTCCTACCCCGCCCCCGCCACTACCTTGGCGTGACGCGGGTCTCCTGTGTCAGATGCGCTTGTCCAGCACTTTGTCCACCAAGCCATACTCCTGGGCAACCGTGGCACTCATGAAGTTGTCACGCTCGGTATCCTGCTGAATACGCTCCAGCGGCTGTCCGGTGTGATGAGCCAGAACTCCGTTAAGGCGCTCACGTATGTATAGGAGTTCACGGGCATGAATTTCCACATCGGATGCCTGGCCTGAGAAACCACCCAGCGGCTGGTGGATCATGACACGCGAGTTGGGTAGACAGTAGCGCTTGCCCTGCTCCCCTGCAGCCAGCAGCACCGCGCCCATGCTGGCGGCCTGACCAATGCACATGGTGCTGACATGGGGCTTGATGAACTGCATGGTATCGTAAATGGCCATGCCGGCTGTCACCGAGCCGCCGGGGGAATTGATGTACAGATGGATATCCTTGTCCGGATTGTCAGACTCGAGGAACAGCAACTGAGCCACGATCAGGTTGGCCATATGATCCTCAACGGGGCCGACCACAAAGATCACCCGCTCCTTGAGCAGACGCGAATAGATATCGAAGGCCCGCTCTCCGCGCCCCGTCTGTTCAATAACCATGGGAACCAGTCCCAGGTTACGGACTTCCTGCATCCCGGCCATAGGCCCCTTATCGGTAATCATGCATATACCTTCAATAATGACTGGCGCGCTTACGCACGGTTCATGAGTTCACTGAAGTCCTGCGACTTCTCAGTTACCTGCACCTGCCCCAGCACCCACTCCACCACTCGCTCCTCCAGCACCAGGGATTCCACCTCCCCCAGGCGGCGCTGATCGGCATAGAACCACTTAACGACCTCTTCCGGCTCGTCATAATCGACGGCCATCTGCTCAACCTTGCTACGCAGCGCATCTGCATCAGCCTTGAGATTGTGGCGCTTGACCAGTTCTGCAAGGATCAGACCCAAGCTGACGCGCTTCTTTGCCTGCTCCTCGAACATCGAGGGGGAAATCGAGCCACTCTTGTCCGCGGGAAGCTGTACGTTCTGACGCATTTGTTGTGCCAAGGCCTGGGCCTCCTGCATAACTAGTGCCTGAGGGATATCAATGTTATTGATTTCCAACAACTTATCCATAACCCGCTGCTTTACCATACTACCCAGCCGTTGGGCCATTTCGCGCTCCATATTGGTGCGAACCTCAGTGCGCAGTGCAGCGACCCCACCGTCCACGCCAAACTTGTTGGCAAAGGCATCGTCCAACTCCGGCAGCACCGGCTCTTCCACCCGCTTGACGCTGACCTTGAACTGTACCGGCTTGCCAGCCACTTCCTTATAACCATAGTTGTCGGGGAACTGCAGGTCGAGGGTACGCTCCTCAGCGGCCTTAGCGCCCACCAGGCCGTCTTCGAAGCCGTCGATCATCCGCTTGCCACCCAGGGTTACCGGGACATTTTCACCTTTATTGCCCTGGAACTCGGCCCCGTCGATCGCTCCTGTGAAATCGATAGTGACACGGTCACCATCCATCGCACCACGCTCGACCGCCTGCCAACCTGCATTCTGCTTGCGCAGCGTGTCCAGCATGGCATCCACGTCCTCATCAGTCACCTTGGCCACCGGCTTTTCAATGGTGACGCCGTCAAAGCCAGCCAGTTCGATTTCCGGCATAACTTCGAACACGGCGATATATTCGATGCCCTTACCCTGCTCCAGGCTCTTGGGCTCAAAGGCAGGATAACCAGCCGGACGCAGTTTCTCCTGGGTCACCGCTTCCATATACGTAGATTGAATCACGTCGCCCAACACTTCCTGCCGCACTTGCTCGCCATAGCGCTGCTGCACCATCTTGAACGGCACCTTGCCGGGGCGGAAACCCTTGATGCTGGTGGTGCGGGCCAGTTGGCGCAAACGGTTGTCCACCTCCGATGCGATACGTTCCTCAGGAACCTGGACAGTCATGCGGCGCTCAAGGCCGGCGGTCGTCTCAACTGAAACCTGCATTGCAACTCCTTAATTCCTATAGCAAATAGTCGTTATCGGGAAATCTGGCCACCCGTTGACGGGCTCGGCCCGTGGTGCGTTCACGGGCGCAATACTGCGCCAGGCGTGCTGGTGCGAAAGGTGGGACTCGAACCCACACGGGATACCCACTGGAACCTAAATCCAGCGCGTCTACCAGTTCCGCCACTTTCGCGAATCGGACGATTATAACGATTCCCACCGACACGATATAGCCCCACAACCGCTCTGGGGCATGGAAATGCAGTGAGCCTGCATGCGGAACGATAAAGAATTAGGGGAGGGAAAATGGTGGGCCGTGTAGGATTCGAACCTACGACCAAGAGATTAAGAGTCTCCTGCTCTACCAGCTGAGCTAACGGCCCTGAAGAGGGCGCAAATTAAACCAAATTCGTTTGCCCTGATCAAGGGGAAATTTTCACCTTCGGTACACGGTATCCGACACACGCTTGATCCCCATCAAGGCGAACACCAACGCTTCATGGCCATATACGCGCTAAGGGCTTTACCAATTTGGGGGCTGGGCGCTATTCTTCACACCAGCCTAGAATAAGAACGGTTGCCCGCAAAAAGGCACCGGATACCAAACACAACCGACGGGACAGGAGCAGCTACCATGCCACGCATGAATGCATTCGACCAACTGCTAACCGGGCAATCACCGGAGTTCTGTGCCCTCATCCGCTCCGCCAAGGTGGTTGCCGCCACCGACGTCACCGCATTGTTGCTAGGTGAGAGTGGTACCGGCAAGGAGCTGTTCGCAACCGCCATCCACCAGGAAAGCCGTCGCGCCCATGGCCCCTTCGTCGCCATCAACTGCGCCGCCCTGCCCGAAGGCTTGGCCGAGTCCGAGCTGTTCGGACACCGCAAGGGAGCTTTTACCGGCGCCGTACGGGAACACGGCGGCCGCATCCGCGCCGCCCATGGTGGCACCCTGTTCCTGGACGAAATCGGTGAATTGCCACTGGCGGTGCAGGCCAAGTTATTGCGCTTCCTCGAATCCAGCGAATTGCAGCCGGTAGGTGATACTGAAGTAGAACGCGTCGATGTGCGCGTCATTGCCGCCACCCACCATGATCTGCACCGGCGCGTAAAGCAGGGCCTGTTCCGGGCTGATCTTTATTACCGCCTGAATGTAGTGCCGCTGGAGCTGCCGTCGCTGCGCACCCGCCCTGATGATATCCGCCTGCTGCTCGATACGCTTACCTCGCGCATCGCCATACAGCATGGGCTACAGGCACCACGTTACCGTCCGCGCGCACTGAAGGCGCTAGAGCAATACCGCTGGCCAGGCAATATTCGCGAATTGCGCAATTTTGCCGAACGCATGGTCGTACTGCTCCCGGGTAACGACATCGATATCGAAAATCTGCCACACGAAATCCGTGTACCGCAAATCGAGGAACCAACTCTTTTCACCCTGCCCGACAGCGGCATCCGCCTGGAAGAGCTGGAGCAGCAGATGATCCGTCAAGCACTGCACAAAACCCGTGGCAATCGCAGTCATGCGGCGCGTCTGCTCGGACTGACCCGTGACACCCTGCTTTATCGTCTGAAGAAGTACGCCATCGAGTAAATCATGTCTTGATGACATAAACGACAAGGGCAGCCTTCGGGCCGCCCTTGTCGTTTATAAAAGTGGAATCAGTGGCCATGGCCATGATGCATACTGCCGTGATCCATCGCCATGTCCATACCGGCACGTACAACGAAGGTCACAGGCAGTGTGCTGCCATCCTTGAACTTAAGGGTGATCGCCACCTCCTCACCCGCCTTGAATGCATGCTTCGGCTTCATCAGCATCAGGTGATAATCGCCTGGCTTGAATTCAAGCTGGCCGTGAGCCGGGATCTCGATGCTGGGCTGGTGCAACATCTTGGCCATGCCGTCTTCCATTACCGTGCGATGTAACTGCACCTCTCCCACAGCAGAACACTCCGCGCCTACCAGTACCAACGGCATCGCATTATGGTTGTGCAAAACCATGAAGGCCCCCAAAGCAGCCGCAGTGGGCGGTGCTTCACGCACCCAGGGGTTCTCCACCATCGCTCCCGCCGCAGCTGCCAGCGAGCCATACAGTCCCACCAACATCAGCAACATCATCCGCAACATCTTTACCATTACCGTCATCCTCCAGCCACAAAACTGCATAAGTTAATTCAACTTAAACTCCATCCCGAAACTCACCCGCAACGGAGAGGGCACATCAGGCGTCGGTAACGGCAGGGGCAACGCTGCCCGTACCGACTCCTCCGCCGCACGGCGCAGAACCTCATGGCCATCTTCGACCATTACATCACTGATATGTCCATCTCGATGCAACATGAATGATACCTGAATCACTCCCTGCATCCCGCGCCTGCGTGCCGCACGTGGATAGAATTTATGTTCCTCAATGTGCGCCAACAATTGACCCAGATAATGCTGCCGCGCTTGCTCCAGCTGGAGCGGATCACCCGCCGTTTCCACCGCTGCCGGGGTGGATTCTTCAACCGGCTCAGGTTCACGTTTCTGTTCCGTCTCTACCGGCACCATCTTCTTCACTGGCTGAGGTTCCAGCGGCTTCGGCACAGGTGGACGTGGCTTGGGTGGCTCTGGAAGCTTTGGTTTAGGTTCAGGCTTCACCACCGGTACCGGCACCGGGGGCTGCGGCTTGGCTGCCACACGAAAGCTGAGCCGAGTTGCGCCGGCAGGTTTCCGTGCCTTGCCATCCTCCGCACTAAGCACGATTGCGCCCGGCCAGAACAACGCCAGATGCAATCCCAGCGACAAGATAACCGCGCCCGACCAGACTATGCCTTCACGCAGCGTCATCGTTCCACTGTCACGATATCCACACCCTCGGCACCGGCCTTACGCGCAGCATCAAGCACTCCCACAGCGAGCCCCAGAGTGACGGCTCGATCACCCCGAATGCGTACCACCTTATCCGGCTGCCGGGACAGTTCATCCTTTAACCGGGATTCCAATTCACCAATATCGATAAAGTGATCACGCAGCAAGATACGGCTTTGCGCATCCAAGACCACCTGGACATATTCGTTGTCGTCCGGATCTCCGCTCTGCGCAACCGGCAGGTCCACCTTGATGTTCTCCTCACGCACAAAGTGCGAAGTAAGCATGAAAAACACCAGAAGCAGAAAAACGATATCAATGAGCGGCGTCAGATTGGGTACATGGCTCAGCCGGCGTCGCCCTTCAAACTGCATGCACCACCCCCTCTCGGTGATGTACCGCTTCATTCGCGTCCAAGTCATCACACCCGGGGGTTTGCTCCAACACCACCGAGGCACAACTACGCATCGCCTGTGCACGGCGGTCCGCCATTCCCTCCAGTACATGCAGCATCAGCAGAATCGGAATCGCCACCGCCAGCCCGACCCCCGTGGTCAGCATCGCCTCCCAGATGCCACCGGCCAAGGCCTGGGCATCAACCCGACCACCAGCCTGCTCAATGACCATAAATGCCTTTATCATGCCAATAATGGTGCCGAACAGGCCAAGCAAAGGGGCGGTATTGCCCAATACCCCCAAGGTACGGAACCCACGCTCCATACGCTGCAACTCTTCGGAACCGATGCGCGAAGCGACCCGACCAAGGTCCTTCACGCCCGCACTGCCGGCCGCCAGCATGCCGCGCACGATGGCGGCTTCTGGTCCCCGCAACGGCTGCAGCAGCGCTGCTGCCTCGTTGCGTCGTAGCGCCTCCAACAACCGACCTTCGAAATCGCGCGGTGGACGTCCCTGCATCAGAAAACTGAGAAACCGCTCCAGCAGCAAGGTCACCGCCAACATGGAATAACCAAGTAGGATCCAGACGACAAAACCGCCCTTGGCCATTATCTCTTCAATCGTCATGGCAGCCCCCTTCGCATCGCACAACGCGCTCCACTATATATTATCCATACGAAATATACGCATGCCTTCAACTCCCCGGGTTGAACTGGCCGGAGCAGTTACATAGCCGTCAGCTCTGACGTAGCCCCGAGCCTAGAATAACTTCACATTGGGCCGGACGTCAGGCGCCGACAAAACAGAACAGAAAAATTGCCGGCGCCCATACATTGCGTTCAGCATTCAGCTAGAACTGCATTGATACACCAGCTGTCCAGACACGACCAGGATTGACTACGACGGAAATATCTTCCGCATCAAAAACGCCATCCTTATTGCCATCACTACTGCCTCGCGCCGTATTGAAGTAGCTCTCCTCAAATACATTGTCGATACGCAGGAAGAATGATGCACGCTTGATCGAGTCAAACTTCGTGTCGTAGCGAATCATGGCATTGAACACCGTGCGCGCATCAATGTTGATGAAGTTTGTTTCATCAGCATAGTAACTGGAATATGCATCCATTTCTCCAGTAAGCGTCAAACCTGAAACAGGCCTGTAGTCCACCGAAGCATTAAGATGATGCTTCGGGGTACGCGGCACCCACTTTCCCGCGAGATCCATCGACTGGATACAATACTGGGTGACAGGATTGAATGTCGCACAATCTGCCGCATAACGACCATACCGATTACCGAGTAGCAGGTTGAAGTTATCGTATTTGGTAAACTCTGAGCGCAGATAAGTGTACGCGAAGTTCAGTGACACATCACGCTCCGGATCGCTATTCAGTGACAATTCCAGTCCTCGTGATCGCATGCCGCCAATATTTTGATATTGTTCCTGCTCACCGGTAACCGGGAGACTGTACTGTCCAGCGGATGACATAATGTAATCGTCACGCTCCAGCTGGAATACCGCTGCATCATAGTTCCACATAACACCATGCCAGCTAGCCTGACCACGCAGACCAATCTCCATATTTAGCGACTGTTCTGGATCCAGATCTGGATTACTTGCTGTTTTCCCTGTAGGCGAAATAGTGCCAGCAAACAGCTGATTTATCGATGGTGCCCTGAATCCAGTCGACACGTTCGCATAGACATCCGCGGCATTCATGAGCGCGTAATTACCCCCCAATCGCCACGATGTCACATCAAAGCTTTTGTCGAGTTTGAGCGATGCGAGATAGTCTTCATAATCAAGTTTAATATGGTCATAACGACCATTGACGGTAACGATAAACTTGTCTGCGGGGCGAAATTTTATCTCGCCATATACGGCATGAATCTGTTCACCGGTATCGTCATCACTGGCTACCGTACCTGCCGTGTTGACACCGCCAAAGGTCGGGTGTGTTCTAAAGTCCACTAGGTATTTTGTTTTGTTACGATAACTGTTATCGCGTAAATCCAGGCCAGCCATCCAGGCTACCGAGTCACCGGCACTTCGATATTCACTCTTGATTCCCCGCTGGACCTGCTTGTAGTCATTCCCAGTGGTGTAGGCATCAATGTCCGTAACCGGTTCTCCAGTAACGGAGTAATTCTGCGGCGCAGTGACAAATTTTGTGTGATCGTTGAACTGATAGACATTGAACATCAGGTTATCGCCGCTACCAACGTCACGGGCGTATGTGACATAGAACTTGCCAAGCCCAACATCGTACATGCGCGCATAGTCACGCCCTTCATAGCTCTTCGGATCAATTTTCGCCTGCGTAACACCTTCAGCCGTTCCATGACTGTCCTTTTCACGCTCCGAAACCTCGAACCCAAATGTGATATCGCTATTATCATCCACATACCACTGAAGTTTGCCGTCGACATAATCCGCAAGGTAATCGGACTGATACCAATAGCCATCACTTTTTCGCCGCGATACCTGTATATGAGCGTTCATATCATCATCGGCATAACCGGCCCGCGCCAGGTATTTCTGAAAATCGAAACTACCCCTTTCCGCTTCCACCCTATAACCCGCCAATTTCGCACCACGTTTGGTAGTAATTATCACTGCGCCGGCGAGCGCGTCATCACCGAACAAATAGGAAGCACCGCCCTTGATCACCTTTATGGACTCAATGTTATCGATATCGATATTGACTGCTCCGGTACGCTCGAATACCGGCACACCGTCGATAACCACTGCCACACCAGGCTTTTCGCCCATGTAGCGCTGATTCTCCACGCCGCGAATGTGAATCTTCAGATTGCCGCCACTGGTAAACTCTGACGTTATTCCTGGAATTGCCTGTAGCACCTGTTGCAGATTTTCGACATGGGACTCATCTACTTTGTCGCCAGAAACGTGTCTGGTGTTGGATGGCTCATCTCTCTTCTGTTCGAATCGGTCATCAATCGTAGTTGACTCGACATATATCACACCAAGATCGTCCGCCATCACACCAGGTGACACTACCGATACCCCACACAGAGCACCACCACAAACAACTGCACACAGTACACGCCCCATCAGCTTCACTCCGTTATGTTGTTAACCGACCATCGTGCCATTGCACGCCTAACTGTTTCGTTACCGCTACTACTGTCGCGATATGCGTGCATATCCTCATTGATCACGATCAACCATCCAAGACGTCGCATTCACAGTGCGTCCGCACCAGCATTTTTCGTGCCCAGGGCTAACTCATTGATACAACTGACGCAACCGCTCTTTGGCACAATACGAACTCGGTTAAAACACGCACGGATGTGCCAAATCGCGCAATCTCGTATTGTAGATTACCGTCGATTCGTAATACTCAAAACGATTGCACACCTGCCGTGACTGCGTGTTTTCGCGCGCCTTTGTGTTATTTGACGCATTGAATGACGCACTCACACAGCACCAACTCACGCCACCTCAAGCAGTTACGTATTGGCACACCTTGTGCTCTCAACAACACAACCATTTATATCCACAAAACGATATGCTTGATCATGATCAACGACGCCCGTCTTCGCCCGGCCGCACTATTCCGTATATTCGCCGGCAAATTCATTCTTCCCCCTACCGTTCTTTGGTATCGCTCATGACCCGCACCCCCTTGCCGCTGCTTATGCTTTTATTGTGTACATCACCCGATAGTTTTGCCGCGCCGCCACTGTGGTGGTCAGAAACCATGCCCCATGCCGAACACGGCAGTTCACGCCACTCACATGGGGGACCGGTGGAAATCCGACGCGGGATCTACCATAAAAACCTGTGGCTGCGTAATGGCGAAGGCCCGGCTGACGCGCAGTACCTGGACAGCGCAGTGGCAGGCAAGGTGTTGCTGAAAGATGTCAAGGGCGCAGTCAAAGAGCTTGCAGGCGGCAACATACACGGCTCATACGGCGTAAACTTCGCTATGCCGGACGAAGGATATTACAACCTGTATCTGGTCAATGAGTCCGTTACCGATGGCATGCGCCAGTTCAACATCGCCAAATCCGAGGTACTGAAACATAGCTGCCGTGAAGGTCATGATCATGTAAAGCCACTGATGACACCACGTCGGCTCGATACGATACCGTTGGAGATTGTGCGCGAACGCATGCCGGCAGAGAATTTCCATACCTCGCTCGGCTTCGGCGACACCATTACTTTCCTGCTGCTATACCAGGGCGCGCCGTTGCCCGGAGCTGAGATTACCCTGCATACGGCGCACGGCTGGCGCAATAGCACGAAGACGGATGCCGGTGGACGCGCCAGCTTTATGTTGATCCGTGATTACTACCCACCCTGGCATGAATTCGAACGCCGTCACCGGCAGGATTACGTAGTGAATGCTGTGCATGTCGTGCAACAGGCTGGTACGACGGGAGAAGATAGCTATACCGCAACGCGCTATCTAGCCACCCTCAACGGAAGTTACTATCCGTCATCGCGAGACTACCGCTCCTATGCGTACGGTCTGCTCGTGGGAATCTTCGCCCTCACCGCCACTGGTGTTGGTGTCTATCTTTATCGCCGCCGCCGCCAGCGCCGCTTTCACGAGGTCCGTTTTGATGACAAGCATTAGGGACGCCATTAACGGCATCGATTTGCGGCGCTTCCGTTTCTGGCTGCAACTATTCTTCTTCGTACTGCTGGTTTACGGTGGCTATCTGGCGATCAATCTCGGCCAGTATCTACCGACGTTCTCCTGTGGCTTCAATAACGAGGGCCGCGGCGGCGTCTGCTATCTATTACCTTTGCAGCACCAGTTGGCCATGTCCTGGGGCACACTCTTCGGTTGGGCCGGACTGATGGTGTTGCAGGGTTTTCTGTTCTTTTCCCTGTGGTTTTTCGTACTCAACAAAGGCTGGTGTGGATATGTATGTCCACTGGGCACCATCCAGGATTGGATCACCGGCCTGCGCCAGCGGCTAGGCGTGCGATATTCGCGCTATACCGAAGGCCAGTTCCGTCGTCTCAGCCTGATCAAGTACCTGCTGCTGGCACTGATGTTCCTGATCCCTCTTGGTATCGGCGGCGCACTGTTGCCCCACGACATGGGGACTCCGTTCTGCGATATCTGTCCTGGCCGCATGATCATCCCGATGTTCACCGGCGATTTTTCGCAGCTCACCATCGACTTTTCCACCAAGACGACCATGGTGATGACCGCCCTTGGCATGCTGGTCACGGGCCTGTTTCTGGCCGGCGCCTTCTTCAAAAAGAGATTTTTCTGTTTTTTTTGCCCGATGAGCGCGCTGCACTACCTGCTGTCCAAGCCGGCACTGCTCAAGCTTAAAAAGGATGGCAACAAATGCACGCGCTGCGGTGATTGCTACCGCGTGTGCGACATGGAAATTCGGGAAATTGCCGACGATGTAAAGGAACCGCGCATCATGCAAGACGACTGCATCCTGTGCCTCAAGTGTGTGGCGCACTGTCCTGAACAGGGTGCTCTCAAGGCCGCCTTCGCCGGCATCACCGTGTTTGAATCCACCGAACGGGGTTTCATCAAGCGCATGACCAAGGGACACATAGATGAACACAACACCCACTGAGGCCAAGGCGCCCCCCTATAACCGCTCTCGCCAGGCGCGTGAGGCGGAAACCTTGCTCGATCGCATTGAGGACGACTTTCCCGACAACCCGGAAGCGATGCGCTACTTCTACGCGCTGTTCCGTCGCGTCTATTGCCAGGGCGAGCCGGTCAAACACCAAGGCACGCTGGTCGGCACCACCTGCATCCACGCACCCGAAGAACTGATCTATGCCTTTGGTGCTACCCCGGTACGACTGTGCAATGGCTCCTACCACTACGATCAGATCGGCGCCGATTTCATGCCGGCCAAGTCCTGTCCACTGGTCAAGGCCACCTTGGGGTCGTTGCACGCCAAGGCTGCGGTACCCAACACGGCAGCACTGGACCTGATCGTAAACCCAACCACCTGTGACCAGAAGACCAAGGCCAGCGCGATGATGGAAGCGATGGGCTATCAGGTGCATGACCTTGAACTGCCACCCGCCAAGGAAAGTGAGGAGGCCAGGCTGTACTGGCAGCGCGCAGTACGCCGTCTGGCGCTGCGCCTGCGTGAGCTGACCGGGCGCAAGCTGACACGCAAGAATCTGAGACAGGCCATGGCCCGAACTGCACGTGCACAGGCCGCCTTCCGCACCCTGCACCAGCTGCGCAAGACCGCACCGGCACTGTTTCTTGGCAAGGATGCTTTCCTCGTCACCAATGCCTATTTCTTCGATGACCTCGACCGCTGGACTAATGCGGTGGAAAAGCTCAACACTGAATTGTTGCAGCGGCAGCAGGCGGGGTTCCAGGCGGCACAAAAGCGCGCACCGCGCATCCTGTTCACCGGCTCGCCGCCTATCTTCCCCAACCTGAAACTGCCGTTGCTCATCGAAGAGGCCGGTGGTGTGGTGGTGGCCGACGAGACCTGCTCCGCCAACCGCATGCTGTATGACATGACGGCGGTGGATGAGTGGCTGCTCAACGACATGGTAGACGGCCTGGCTGATCGCTATCTCAAACCCTGTACCTGCCCCATTTTCACCCGCAACGACGACCGCCAGCGCCGCCTGCTGCAGCTGGCCGCGGACTTCAATGTGGACGGTGTGGTGTATCAGGCATTTGCCGGCTGCCAAGTGTATGAGATGGAGTACCGCAGCATTGCCGACATACTCGCCGCACAGGGGATACCCATGCTGTATGTGGAGACTGACTACAGTCCTGACGACATGGGGCAACTGTCCACTCGCATCGAAGCCTTTCTCGAATCGATCAAGACCCGCAAGAGGAACAAGTGATGAGTTATTTCGCCGGTATCGATATCGGCTCCACCGCCATCAAGGCTGCCGTGGTTGATCAGGCTGGGCAGCTGATCGGCACCCGTATTGCGCCCACCGGCAGCTCGTTCCACCGGAACGCCATGGAGACCTTCGAGGCCCTGCTGGCCCAACATGGCATTATTCGCGACGAGGTGAAGTTCATCATCGCCACCGGCTACGGTCGCAAGCTGTTCAAGGAAGCTGACGACTCCATCAGCGAGATCACTGCCAACGCCATCGGCGCCAGTGAGGCGGGCCGCGTCTTCGGCGGCGTGCGCACCATCATCAACATCGGCGGCCAGGACTCCAAGGCCATCCAGATCGACGCCAACGGCAACGTCAACAATTTCGCCATGAACGACAAGTGTGCCGCCGGCACCGGCCGTTTCCTCGACGTGGCGGCACGCAACTTGGAGATCGATCTGGAGGAATTGGGCGACTATCACTTCGGCGGTGACGGTGCACCACTTACCATCAACAGTACCTGCGCGGTGTTCGCGGAATCGGAGATCATCGGCCTGCTGGCCAATGGCCACGGCAAGGAGGAGATCGTCGCCGGTATTCACTATTCCATCGCCCGTCGCACCGTACGCCTGGCCAAGCGCGTCGGCATCGAGGACCGTGTCTACTTCGACGGTGGCCCGGCGCTCAACAAAGGACTGGTCGCCGCACTGCAGGACGAACTGGGCCGCGAGCTGGTGATCCCGGAACAACCGCAGACCACCACCGCCTTCGGCGCCGCCGTGCTGGCACGCAGCCAGTATTTATCCGAATAGATGATTTCTCGACACCACGGCGGCACACGGCGCACAGGGTAGGTCTTGTAGATCAGGCTTCAGCCTGGCATGGTGCAAAACCTTGGCTCCGCTATCGGGTTTAAGTCCCTTCTACGATATTGTTTTGAATCGACACTGTCGCCACCACCACGCCAGTTGAAGTGGAATATATATGGAGCCCATCGAACAAACCCTGGTCACCCTACCGCTGGCGCTGGCGCTCGGCCTGGTATTCGGCTTCAGTGCCTGTACCATCAGCTGCCTGCCCTACCTCGGTCCGGTGTTTCTCGCCAGCGACGGCGGCATCCGCGATTCCTGGCGCACGGTACTGCCATTTTCGCTCGGTCGTTTGAGCAGTTATGCCGGTCTCGGCCTGCTGGCAGGATTCGCCGGACAATACCTCGGTGATGATGTAGGCGCCGGCAATCTGCGCTGGGTACTGGGATGCGCCGCCATCATGGTCGGCCTCGCCTTACTCATGCGACGCGCACCGCGTATGTCCTGCGCCGCGGCAGCGGCAACGGAACATCCATTGCAGCACATGCCACACAGAACTATGCCTCACACGCTGATGCCGGGCGGGTTGTTTCTGATGGGCGCCAGTATGGCGCTCACGCCCTGCGCCCCGCTCGGCACCGTACTGCTTTCCGCCGCCGTCACCGCCAGTGCCGGCCATGGCCTTGCCCTCGGTCTGTCCTTCGGGCTCGGAGCCATTGCTCTCCCCGCCCTGATATTCGGCATCGGCGTGGCCTATCTCGGCAGCCGCCTGCGCGAACAGTTGCGCCACTGGCGCCACCCTGTGCAACGCCTCAGCGCTGTACTGCTGATCATCGTCGGTAGTATGAATCTATTGGCCTGAGCACAAAAACGCCCGCACGAGGCGGGCGTTATGTATTTAGATGGGGTGGACGATGGGACTCGAACCCACGACAGCCGGAATCACAATCCGGGACTCTACCAACTGAGCTACGCCCACCATTGAAACTGCTACGAAAAACCTCGACCCGTCCATCTTCTGTCGGGCCGCCGGAATTGGCGCGCCCGGCAGGACTCGAACCTGCTACCCTCGGCTTAGAAGGCCGATGCTCTATCCGGATGAGCTACGGGCGCTGGATGGCCGAGTCCGCGTATCCTATCGAAAAACGGTCCATTTATCGAGTTGGTCGGGGTAGAGGGATTTGAACCCCCGACTTCCTGCTCCCAAAGCAGGCGCGCTACCGGACTGCGCTATACCCCGAGTTCAGGAGCCGGCGCCCGACCAAGGACGGGACGCACGAAGCGGGCGATAATACGCGCCGGATGCCGGCGAGTCAACGGCCCGCGCCATACCGCGCGGCTCTGCACAACGGCAGGCATTATACCGGAAAATTCTGCGTTAACACCGCGGCAACCTTGGCGAAACGCCATGCGACATGCGAACATATGCCGCTTTCCTCCCCCCAAGCAACGGCAAGGTTATGAGCGCGCAGATCATCGACGGCAAGGCCATCGCATCCCGACTCCGCCAGCAGGTCAAGCAACGCGTCGATGAGCGTATCGCCCGCGGCCTGCGCACTCCCGGCCTTGCGGTGATTCTGGTCGGCAACGATCCCGCCTCTGAAGTCTATGTGGCACACAAGCGCAAAGACTGCATTGAGGTGGGCTTCGATTCCCGCGCCTACGATCTGCCCGCTGACACCAGCGAAGAAAAGCTGTTGGCCCTCATCGACGAGTTGAATGCCGAGCCGGCGGTCGACGGCATCCTGGTACAGCTACCATTGCCGGCACACATCGACGCCGAGGCGGTGATCGAGCGCATCCACCCGGACAAAGACGTGGATGGGTTCCACCCGTACAACATCGGACGCCTGGCATTGCGCATGCCGGTGTTGCGCCCCTGCACCCCGCGCGGGGTGATGGTGCTGCTGGAAAGCCTCGGCCGGCCCATCCGGGGGATGCATGCGGTGGTGGTCGGAGCCTCCAACATCGTCGGCCGCCCCATGGGCCTGGAACTGCTGCTGGCCGGCTGCACCGTCACGACCTGCCACCGTTTCACCCGCGACAGTGCGGCACTTACCCGCCAGGCCGATATCGTGGTGGTGGCCGTGGGCAAACCCGGTCTGGTCACAGGCGACTGGATCAAGCCTGGCGCGATCGTCATCGACGTCGGCATCAACCGCACCGCCGACGGCAAACTGGTGGGGGATGTCGACTATGCGTCAGCCAGCGCGCATGCCGGCTGGATCACCCCGGTCCCCGGGGGGGTCGGTCCCATGACCCGCGCCCTGCTGCTGCAAAATACCCTCGACGCCGCAGATAAGCTGCACCGCTAGCTGTTTTTTGGCACAATCGGCGGAAAAATAATGACAGACTCCGCCTTAATGGAAATATTTGGTCTCCTGCTCACCGCCCTGTTCCTGTGGGGCATCGTCATCTACAACGCCCTGGTGCGTGATCGAAATCGTGTACTCGCCGCCTGGTCTGACATCAGCGTCCAGCTCAAGCGGCGCCATGATCTGATCCCCAAACTTGTCGACGCCGTAAAGCAATATGCAGCCTACGAACAGGCCACGCTCAGCGCAGTGACCGAGCTGCGTACGCGCAGTGAGCATACCCAGGCGATGGCCGAGAAGGGGCGGTTGGAGACGGCACTCGGAGCGGGCATACGCCAGCTACTGGCGGTAGCGGAGCAGTATCCAGAACTGAAGGCCAACCAGAACTTTCTCGCCCTGCAACGCGACGTCACCGAGGTGGAAAACCACCTTCAATATGCCCGCCGCTACTATAACGGTGCAGTGCGCAACCTCAACACCCGTATCGACTCGTTTCCCGATTTGTTGCTGGCGCGCCTGTTCCATTTCAAGCCCCATGATTATTTCGCACTGGAATCGGAACACGAGCGCCAGGCTCCGGAGGTTCACTGATGCATCGTTGGCTGCTGTTATTGCTGCTGCTGATTACGGCCGGTGCCCACGCCGACGAACGGATCCTGGATTTTCACAGCGCCATCATCGTCTATGGTGACGGCAGCATGCTGGTCACGGAAACCATCCGCGTACGTGCCGAGGGACAACAAATCCGCCGCGGCATCTACCGTGACTTCCCCACCGATTATCGCGACAGTCGCGGTAACCGCTATCGTGTCGGATTCAACCTGGTCGAGATATTGCGCGATGGCCGCCGCGAGGACTATCACACCGAGCGTCGCCAGAATGGCATGAGGGTCTACGTCGGCAATGCCGAGCATCTGTTACAGGCCGGGGAATACACCTACACGCTCAGCTACCGCACCGATCGCCAACTTGGCTTCTTTGCCGACCATGACGAACTGTACTGGAACGTCACCGGCAACGGCTGGAGCTTTCCCATTGACCGGGCCGAGGCGACGGTACAGCTGCCGCCCTCGCTGAGCAGCAACCCGCTCACACTGGAAGCCTACACCGGCCGGGCCGGCAGCCAGGGCCGCCTGTATCGCGCGACCCAGCCGGATCAGGCCATGGCCTGGTTCGAAACCACACACCCACTGGCAGCCAACGAAGGGCTCACCATCGTGGTTGGCTGGCCCAAGGGCCATGTACAGGAACCGACGCAGCAGGAGCAAGTCCGCTACCTGCTCAATGACAATCGCGAATTGCTGGTAGCCGGTGGCGGCCTGCTGCTGCTCACCTTTTACTATCTTCTGGTCTGGCACCGCGTCGGCCGTGACCCCGCCGCCGGCATCATCATCCCGCAGTATGAACCACCGGCGAAGTTCTCCCCCGCCTCGCTGCGCTTCATCCGCCGCATGGGCTACGACCACAAGGCCTTTGCCGCCGCCCTGATCGGGTTGGCCGTCAAGGGACTGGTGCGCATCGATTACCTCAATGGCCATTACACTGCCCATCGCGAAAAGGCAGCAGCGACCGAACTGGCCCCCGGCGAGCACGCCCTGCTCAAGCACCTGTTCGACGCCTCCGACAGCATCACCTTCAGGCAGGACGATCATCGCCGCATCAAGACAGCCATTGATGCCCACAAGGCGGCGCTGACGCGCAACTACGAGAAACTGTATTTCACTACCAACAGCGCCTGGCTGATACCGGGCATCCTGCTGTCCCTCGCGACTGTGGTCATTGCCGCATTGCAACTGCCACAGGGCGAAGAGGCCTTTGCCGGCATATTCATGCTGGTGTGGCTCAGCGGCTGGAGCGTCGGCGTCGTGGTACTGCTGCTCGGTGCATGGAGTGCCTGGCGCAACGCCTTCAATGGCGGCAGCTACGTCAGCGCCATTGCCCTCTCCGCCTTCGCCCTTCCCTTTGTGGTCGGTGAAGGCTTCGGCATCTGGGCCCTGCTCCACTTCACCTCACTCAGCATGGTGGCCGTGCTGCTCGGTGTCATCGCCCTCAATCTCGTCTTCTACCACCTGCTCAAGGCCCCCACCCGGGCCGGCCGCAAACTGCTCGACAAGATTGAAGGCCTGCATCTCTATCTGGACGTGGCGGAAAAAGACGAACTGCAACTCAGACATCCGCCGGAGAAGACCCCGCAACTGTTTGAGCGCCTGCTACCTTACGCCATGGCGCTCGACGTGGAGCAGCGCTGGGCCGAGCGCTTTGCCGCTGTTTTCGCCCGCCTCAGCGCCGAGCGGCAGGAATACAGTCCATCCTGGTACCACGGCAGCCAGTTCAACAGCCATAACCTGGGCGGCTTTGCCGGCAGCCTCGGCGGCGCCATGAGCAGCGCAATCTCGTCATCTTCCACTGCGCCCGGCTCCAGTTCCGGTGGTGGCGGGGGCGGTTCATCCGGTGGTGGCGGCGGTGGTGGTGGCGGTGGCGGCTGGTAGCGCGCCGCGTGAGGGAAATCCCGGCACTGGAGCGTCCTGTTGCTCCTGCAACCTGCGCCGGCCTCACCAACACGACAGAAATTCGTCCCCCCCTGAAGCCGGTGGCACGCCTGCTCCACGGTAAGTCCAACAAGTACTATGCCCTGGCCCACACCACAGAATGCCAGAGGCCGGAGGTCCACTGATGTATCGCTGGCTGTTGTTACTGCTGCTGTTCATGGCTGCCGGAGTTTATGCGGACGAACGCATACTCGACTTCCACAGCGCCATCAGCATCTCCAGCGATGGCAGCATGCAGGTGACAGAAACCATCCGTGTGCGTGCCCAAGGGCAACAAATCCGACGCGGCATCTATCGCGACTTTCCCACCGACTACCATGATCGCCTCGGCAACCGCTATCGTGTCGACTTCGAGGTGCTCGATGTGGTGCGCGATGGTTACCGCGAGGACTATCACACCGAACGTCTCAACAACGGGATGCGCGTATATATCGGCAGTGCCGACCGCCTGTTACAGCCCGGCGAATACAGTTACGCCCTCAGCTACCGCACCAATCGCCAACTTGGCTTCTTTGCCGACCACGACGAGTTGTACTGGAACGTGACCGGCAACGGCTGGAGCTTCCCCATCGATCACGCCGCGGCCACGGTGCAACTCCCAGCCTCGTTGCGCAATACAGCTCTCGCCATCGAGGCCTACACCGGGCCGATGGGCAGCACGGGCCGCGACTACCGTGCCACCCAACCCGCCAAGGCCAGCGCCTGGTTCGAAACCAGCCGCGCCCTGGGAATTGCCGAAGGACTGACGGTAGTCGTCGGTTGGCCCAAGGGCCATGTCCAGGAGCCCAGCCAGCGGGAACAACTCGGCTATCTATTGCGCGACAATACCGAGCTATTGGTTGCCGGCGCTGGCCTGCTGCTGCTCACCTTGTATTACCTCGTGGTGTGGTTCCGCGTCGGGCGCGACCCCGCCGCCGGCCTTGTCATCCCGCAGTACGCACCGCCTGCAAAGTTCTCCCCCGCCTCACTGCGCTTCATCCAGCGCATGGGCTACGATCACAAAACCTTCGCGACGGCGCTGGTTGGGCTGGCCGTCAAGGGGCTGCTTCACATCACCTACCTGAACGGTTATTACAGTGCGCGCCGTGATGAAAAGATAAAGGCTGCCGGCCTCGGCCCCGGAGAGCACGCTCTGCTTGCCCATCTGTTTGCCAAGACAAACAGCATCGCCTTCAAATCCGACAACCACAACAACATCAAGAAGGCCATCGACGCGCACAAAATGGCGTTGCAGCTCAATTATGAAAAGGATTTTTTTGCCACCAATCGCGGCTGGCTGCTACCTGGACACCTGCTTACCTTTGCGACCGTCGCAGCCTACGTATTGCTGCAACCAAACCCGGAAGATGTCATCGCCATGATGGTGGCGGGTGGCGTGATGTTCTTGATGAGTATGTTCTTGCTGATCCTGGTATTCGTCGCAGTATCGTTATGGCACGACGCACTCAACGGCGGCGGCTATGGGCCGGCCATAGCCATCTCGCTGTTCCTGCTGCCTTTCCTGATCATGATGGGCTTTGTCATCGTCTTCTTTGTGCGCGAGTTCCCGCTGGGCTTGTTCCTCGTGCTCGTCGTCGCAGTGTCCATCAATGCGTTGTTTTATCAACTCATCAAGGCGCCGACGCATGCCGGACGCAAGCTGCTGGATCATATGGAAGGGCTCCGTCTCTATCTCGACGTGGCGGAGAAGGATGAGTTGCAGCTCAAACATCCGCCCGACAAGACGCCGGAACTGTTTGAACGCCTGCTGCCCTATGCGATGGCGATGGACGTGGAACAGCGCTGGGCCGAACGCTTCACCAGGGTATTTGCCCGCCTGAGCGCCGAAAGTCAGGCGTACAATCCGCACTGGTACCGCGGCAGCCACTTCGACACGCACGACCTGGCAGGATTCGCCGCCAGTCTCGGTGGACACATGAGCAGCACCATTTCGTCGTCCTCATCCGCCCCTGGCTCCAGTTCGGGCTCCAGTGCGGGAGGCGGCAGTAGTGGTTCCTCCGGCGGCGGCGGCGGTGGCGGCGGTGGGGGTGGCTGGTAGCGCCCCGAATTGGCGCGCACACCGGCCGCTATTTCCTGTTGCCTGACAGGACCCGCGCACGCTATTTTTCGCATTTTCAACCATAACCCGCGCATGAGGCACCTATGCTGCTCTGGTTCGTAATCGCCTACCTGGTGGTCTCCATCGGCCTCGGTCTGTACGCCGCGACGCGTGTGCACAACTCGCGCGACTACTTCGTCGCCGGGCGCCACCTGCCCATCTTCGTGGTATTCGCCATGGTGTTCGCCACCTGGTTCGGCGCCGAAACCGTGCTCGGCATCTCGGCCACCTTCCTCACCGACGGCCTCGGCGGCCTGATCTCCGATCCCTTCGGCGCCGCGTTGTGCCTGATCCTGTTCGGCCTGTTCTTCGCCCGCCCGCTGTACCGCATGGGCCTGCTCACCATCGGTGACTTCTACCGCCGCCGCTACGACCGCCCGGTGGAAATGATCACCTCCATCTGCATCGCCCTGTCCTACCTCGGCTGGGTGGCGGCGCAGATCACCGCCCTCGGCGTGGTATTCAACGTGCTCACCGAAGGCTACATCTCGCGCGAAATGGGTACCGTCCTCGGTGCTTCCATCGTACTGTTTTACACCCTGTTCGGCGGCATGTGGTCGGTGGCCGTCACCACCGCGGTGCAGATGGTGATCATCGTGGTCGGCCTGCTGGTCATCACCTGGCTGGTGGCCGATCAGGCCGGCGGCGTGGTCACCGTGGTGGAACACGCCGCAGCCAACAACAAGTTCGACTTCTGGCCCGCCTTCAGCGCGCCGGAGCTGTTGGCTTTCATCGCCGCCTGGATCACCATGGGCTTCGGCTCCATCCCGCAGCAGGACGTATTCCAGCGCGTCAACTCGGCGCGTACGGAAAACGGCGCCGCCAACGGCACCCTTTTCGGCGGCGTGGCCTACCTCCTGTTCGCCGCCGTACCGCTGTTCCTCGCCTACTCCGCCACCCTCATCGACCCGCAGCTGGTGGAGAGTCTGATCGCGGAAGACCCTGAACAGATCCTGCCCAGCCTGATCTACCAGCACCTGCCGCTGTACGCCCAGGTGATTTTCTACGGTGCCCTGCTGTCGGTGATCATGAGTACCGCCTCCGGCACCCTGCTGGCGCCGTCAGCTACCATCGCCGAAAATGTGGTCAAGAACCTGCTTGGGTCCATGGACGACCGCCACTTCCTGCGCATGACGCGCATCGTGGTGGTGTGCTTTACTGTCCTGGTCACGGTCTATGCGCTGAGTACCGCCGCCACCATTCATACCATGGTGGAAAATGCCTACAAGGTCACCCTGGTATCGGCCTTCATACCACTGGTGGCAGGCATCTACTGGAAGCGCGCCACCACCCAGGGTGCCATGACGGCCATCGTGCTCGGCATCGGCTCATGGCTGCTGATGGAGATATTCCTGCCCGAAGGCGACAGCATGTGGCCACCGCAGCTGGTGGGCCTGTTGTTCGCCTGCACCGGCATGCTGGTCGGCTCGCTGCTGCCGCAGCGCTACGGCCGCATCGCCACTGTTGAGGCCTGAGCATGGTCACCGACATCCTGCTGGACGACGCGGCGCTCGCGCCCCAATTCGAGCGCATCCTCGCCGACCTTAGCGAGCAGGGCTGGTCGGTACAGCACAATTTCCTCAACCCGGAAGACACCGCCCTGCTGCGCGCCGAGTGCGACATTCGCTGGCGCGGCGGCGACTTCCGCCACGCCGGCGTCGGCCGTGGCGCGGAGCTGAAGATCCGCCCCGAGGTACGCAGTGACCATGTGCACTGGCTCGATCAGACCATACCCGACACACCACAGCAGCAACACTATTTCACCGTGATGGAAGACCTGCGCCAGGCCGTCAACCGCCGGCTGTACCTGGGCCTGTTCGACTTCGAGGCCTTCTTCGCCGTTTATCCGCCGGGCAAGTTCTATCAGAAACACCTCGACCGCTTCCGCGGCAGCGAAGAGCGAAGCTTTACCGCCGTGTTCTACCTGAACGAAGACTGGAAGGAAGAGGAAGGCGGCCAGCTGCGCCTGTATCTGGACGAGGCCGGCAACGGCCCCTATATCGATGTGCTACCCCAGGCCGGCACCCTCGCCGTATTCATCACCGAGGGGCGTTGGCATGAGGTACTGCCCGCCACGCGCCAGCGCATGAGTCTGACTGGATTCTTCCGGACACGCTAAATAGGCGTTCCGAAATACTGTCCACCGGTTTCCCCTTCTCCCTCAGGGAGAAGGCTGGCGCGAAACCTGTAGTTCGGACCTCCATCCGAGGTCGGGGCTACGTCAGGCGCCGCTGTCGGGCTGAAGCCCGACCCACAGGAGGAATGGGTAGGTCGGACTTCAGTCCGACATGGCGCGGCTTCGATGGGTACCGCTGTCGGGCTGAAGCCCGACCCACAGGAGGATATTGGTAGGTCGGACTTCCGTCCGACATGCCGCGGCTTCGATTGCTGCCGTTGTCGGGCTGAAGCCCGACGACCTACAACGTCGCCACCGAATATTCCGCCACCAATTGGTGCTGCGCGCCCGGCGCCAGGGTGACCACATCCTCAGCGGCATTGGCCGTTTCCACGCACAGCATGTGCAGGTAACCGTCAGTACCGAAGTCGCCCATCTTCTCCGCCTTTTCAACGCCCGGATTCCACACAATGGTGGAGGCGCTGTGGCGGCTGCGGATGACGATGCGGCGCCCCAGCGCCGGGTCACGGATCTCGCAGCAATTGCCGGTGCCCAGATAGATGCGATCCACCTCGCCGGAGATGGTGACCGGACCGCCCTGCTGCTTGCGCGCCCCCCCATCCACCTTGTCGATATAGTCACAACCCTCCAGGCCATGCATGCTGGCGCGGGTGACGTCACCGACATGGAAATAGGTATGCAGCGCGTCACCGAGCACGTAGGGGGTGCTGCCAAGATTGGTGGTCACCAGTTCCACCTGCAGGGTGGCACCGACGGTGACGATATTGCGCACGCGCAGCGGATGCGGCTCCTGGGCACGGGTGGCCGGCGTATCCTCCAGTTCGAAGGCCAGCTGGATACGCCCATCGTCCAGCGGTATTACCTGTACCAAGCGCCAGTCGACGGTACGGGCATAGCCATGCCCCGGCAGTTTGGCATCCGTGGCATGGGGACCGAACCAGGGCCAGCATACGGGTACGCCGCCACGAATGGACTTGCCCACCGCGTACTTGGCCTGCTCGCTCACCCACACCACCGCCGGCTGCCCCTCCGGCCGCCAGGTGGTCACATGGGCCCCCTGCAGGGCGATGTCCGCCTGTCCCTGCGCAGTGCGCACCTCGATCATCACAAAGCCATCACCGCGCTCGATGAATAGCACCTTGCCGTCGATACCAAATTGCCTGTTCAGTTGTTCCGCACTAGCCATGTCCATCCTCTCCTCGCGGGCTGCAGCGCCCAATGCTTGCCGCAGGCTAATGGAGGTCGGGGTCGAACACAAGCCTTCGCCGACAACCATGTGCCCGAAACGAGGTGACCGCCGCAGTCAGGCGTTTCACGAGCGCACGAAGGGGTGACCTGTATCCAATTGGATCTGACCCCACTGGTCCGACCCAAATCACCGACCGGCGCGCACCAGACGAACACGATAAGAGCCGTCCCCGTCCGCGCTTTCGGCGCCGAAGTCGAAGGAGACGCTCCACGCGTAGCCCAAGTGCAACGCAACCGGAGACGAAGACCAGAATACGCTTAAGTAGCCGCCTGATGGCGTAGCTGGGAAAAAGGTCATATTAATGGCCGGCATGTAACAGGCTATTTCTATTAAGCTCTTCAGCTCCTTGAAATTGGGCAGGCGCCAGTCGGTGTGACCGGCGAAGCCACCACCGCTGTTGACCGTCTGTGCTTGCTGCAATGCCGCCGCCCATGTGAAATCAGAGGCACTGCCGGTGGCGCAACCGGCGCCGCTCAGGCCCTCGGCACATTGCTTCCACATCAACTTGGTCACCGTGTCGGTCACGGTACCGTCGTTGTTGTCCACATAGCGGGCGTCGGGCCGCGTGAGCGGGATGTTCGGCTTACAGGCCGCCTGTGCCAGCGGCGGCAGGACTGCACTCAGCAGGACGGCGCAAAGAAAGCCGCGGGACCGTCTGTTCATCGTTCAATACTCCTTACTCTTCCTTGTTTGGCAAACGCCGGGGATTGCTTCGCCAGCTGGTGCCGACTCGCATCGAGGGAAACCATCTGGGTGGGCCTCCGCTGAAGCGACCTCGTCGTTAAAATCGGGACAAGGCGGCCATCGCCAAGCGACGAGAACACGTCGGCGCATACCGCTGCGCAGCCAGCCACACTCGGTGATGATGCCATACGGCTGCGCCGCCAATTCCGCATACCACTCGAATTGTGCGGAGCTGGTGAACGCCTTGATGGTCTTGGCCAGTTGCAGGGGGAGCTTGAACTCGCCCACCGCCCACACCAGCCGTGCCACATACTCGGCCTGGCTCGCCCTGTCGCGCCAGGCGCGGCTGACCAAGCGCGAGAGCTGCATCGCCTGCCGACGCATGTCGGTCCCAACCGTGTACTTGTGGTAGCTGGCTAAGGGCACACCACCTCCTCCACGAGCACGAGGAGGCGATTGGTATCGCGGACGATGGGCTGCAACCCGCCGAGCCCTGCCGAACCGTTCATTGATCAAGGATCCAATTACTGAGCAGCACGCACCAGACGAACGTGAGCGGCGAAGAAGCCCCCCCCGATCCAGCTGTCGTTGCTGTTGCCGCTGCTGAAGGCGACGGCCCACGAGCCGAGCCTGTCCGGCTCAGACAGGGACGAAGACCAGTACCACCACGTTTCGGTGTTCGGGAAGAAGCCGGTATCGATGGCCGGGTTGGCCCGGCTCAGGTCGGCGATGGATTGCAGTTCCTCCGGATTGGGCAGCCGCCAGTCGTCGTGACCACACAGGGTTACGGCGTTGACCGCCACAACGAACTTCTCCGTGTCGCAGCCGGCAGCCACCATGCCACCGCAGGAACCACCCGCCGCCGTGCCCACGCTGCCGCCGTAGCTGGCGGCGTTGGAGTTGTACCAGGTGTAGGTCCAGTCCTTGTGGTGGAGATTGGCGTTGTCGTTCATCTTCACTTCCCACATCAGCCCGGTGACGTTGTCGAGGACACAGGACCAGGGCGTAGTGGCATAATTGGCGGACTGGTCGGCGAGCGGAGTACCACTAGCATCCAGCTTGGTGAACGAGAAGCCGGCGTGGCCGTCGGCATCGTCGTTGGTGAGCGGGTTGGCGTCGCGGCCATAGTGGGCATCCTGACCGGCGGGCACCGGGTCGAGGCCGTTAGCGGTTTCGGTACCGTTAACGGTCTGGGTCGCCCCGGCGGCGGCGCAATCGACATTGTTGTGGATGCCGCTGCCAGGGACATAGGCGTAATCGCGGCAGGCGGTGATGCCGGTGTCGTTGAGGCCGCCGGGATCGTCGTTGGCGATGGTGCCGGTAGCAGTGGCGGTGCCAAGAGTGGCGTTGGCCGAGACGTTGGAGAGAGTCAGTGTCAGCGTCTCATTGGGCTCGAAGTCGGTGTCGCCGCAGACTGTCACGACGACGGTGTTGCTGGTGGTGCTGCTGGAGATGGTCAGGGTGCCGCTGGAGGTGAGGTAATCCACCCCGCCGCCGCAGGCGCTGCCACCGGTGGCCGTGCTGTTGCTGTTGCTGGTGACGTAGTCCACGGTCACGTTGCCGATGGCCTGGGTCGAGAGGCTGACGGTAAAGGTCAGCTTGGTGGTGGTGCTATTGCCTTCAAGCACTGTGTTGTTGGCGAGGGACACCACCGGCAGGGCAAAAGTTACGCTGACGGCACAGTCGGCAGTGACGGCACCGGTGGTGTAGGTGTTGCCAACGAGGGATCCACCGCAGCCGATGACCGTGTCGATGCCATACCCGGCGTCCGGCGTGACGGTGAAGCTGGTGGTGGCGCCGTGATTCACCGTGACGCTCACCGGGCTGATGCTGCCGCCGCCTCCGGCACTGGTGCTGATGATGTACGACGCCGGTGCGGGTTCGGGGGCCGGGGTGGGAATGCCCTCGGGCGGGGTGCCGCCGTCCTGCAGCCAGGCGATGAAGCGCGCGACCCAGGCGGCGAGGCCGTTGCCGTGGTCGAGGGCGGCGCGGGCGTCGGACAGGACGAACTGGGCCGTGGGGATGGTGGTATCGCTGAACGGGTCGCCCGCAAAGCCCAACCGGTCGGCTAGGTAGGCGCGGGCATCGGCGGCAGTGAAGCCATGATGGTCCATCAGCTCCACCAGGACGGTGGTCAGCGGGGTGGCGATGCAGCCTTCGCGGCTTTCGCACCAGGCCTGCAGGGTGCCCGCATAGGGCACGCCGTCCAGCAGGCCGCCCTGCGTGCGGACCCGATACGGCGGGTCCTGCTCGACACCAATGCTGAAGTGGCCATCGGCGTCGGTGGTGGTTTCCGCCAGCAGCGCACCCGCCGGGCTGAAGATGGATACGCTGGCGCCAGCCAGCGGGCCGTTGATGGCGTAGCCCTGTACTGTGGGACTGGAGGAGTTGCCGGAGCCGCTGCAGGCGGCCAGCAGCAGGGTCAGGATGGCAATGGTGGCGAGTTTGCCGCGGTGAATCAGCGAATCAAAAAATTGGTTGGTTGGTTGGTTGGTTGCATGCTGCGCGCCATTGTCCCTGTTCCAATGTTGTTTATCGTTCTCCCCGCCGGGCGGCGGGGTTCCCTGGAAGGCGTGGGATAAGACTACAGCGCTGACAGGCCTGTCAACCGAGAAAAGCGCTGAGATAAATTTCCATTGCCATCAACTGATTCACGAAATTGGGCATTTCCTGTACGGATGTGAAAGAGGCTTCACCGCACATCCATCTCGCCACGACGGCGAAAACCACCTACGATACCGGCGCTAAAGGCTGTAATCATACCGGTCGCCCGCGACGACCCAAGCCCAGGACCGCACTGCCGTGACCACACCGCACCACCTGAAAACCATCCTGTTCGACCTCGACGGCACCCTGGCTGATACCGCACCCGACCTGGCCTACGCGCTCAATTGCACACTGGAGCATGCCGGGCGGGCGCCGCTGCCCTTCGAGGCGATCCGTCCGGTGGTCTCGCACGGCGGTACGGCACTGCTGCACCTGGGCTTCGGCAGCGAGCTGCCGACAGATGAATTCGACCGCCTGCGGGAGCACTTTCTCGATGTCTATCGTCACAATCTCACCCGCGCTACCGGGCTGTTCCCGGGCATGGCGGAGCTGCTCGACGCCATCGAGGCACACGGCCTGAACTGGGGCGTGGTGACCAACAAGCCGGCCTGGCTCACCGACCCGCTGCTGGCGGAACTGGGGCTGACCGGGCGTGCCATCACTGTGGTGAGCGGCGATACCCTGCCCGAGCGCAAGCCGCACCCGGCACCCATGCTGCGCGCCTGCCACGAGGCCGGCTGCCGCGCCGCGGAATGTCTGTATGTGGGTGATGCGGAACGGGATATCGCCGCCGGACGCAATGCCGGCATGCCTACCCTGGTCGCCTGCTACGGCTATATCGGCACCACCGACGACCCACTGACCTGGGGTGCCGACGGGATGATCGATGCACCGCTGGATCTGCTGCGCTGGTTTGCCTGAGTCGGCGTGCGCGGTGTCGATGACGTTATACTAACGACCTATTTGACCGGACGACGCCTGCACCGTGACCGATATCTCTTTCCTGGCCGATGCCTCTTTCCTGACCGATACCTATTTGCTGCTGCTGATATTGTCGACGGCCCTGGCCGCAGTCATCAGCGCCATCGTGACCTTTCTCGCCCTGCAGCCACGCGCCGTGTCGCTCCGTGAGGAGAACGCCCGCCTGACGGCGGAACTGGACGCCGAGCGCCGCGCCGCCATCGAGAAGAGCGTCGCGTTGGAGCAGATGCGCGAAAACCTGGCCGGCACCTTCAGCACCATGGCCAGCGAAGCCCTCAAGCACAACAGCGGAGAATTCCTGCGTCTTGCCCAGGAAAACCTCAAGCAGTTCCACATCCATGCCCAGGGCGAACTGGCGCAGCGGGAAAAGGCGGTGGAAACCTTGGTCCAGCCCATCCGCGAGGCGCTGGAAAAGACCGAAAAGCAGATCAATGAAATGGAAAAGAGTCGTGCCGAGGCCTACGGCTCGCTCACCAAACACCTGGAGTCGATGGCCGAGGCCCACCGTACGCTGCAGGGCGAGACACGCAACCTGGTGCAGGCCCTGCGTCGTCCCGAGGTGCGTGGCCAGTGGGGCGAGATGACCCTCAAGCGCCTGGCCGAACTGGCCGGCATGGTGGAACACTGCGACTTCTTCGAACAGGAACAGATCCGCACCGCGGAAGGCAGCCTGCGTCCGGACATGATCGTGCGCATGCCCGATGGCCGCGACATCATCGTCGACGCCAAGACCCCGCTGGATGCCTATCTCTCAGCCATCGAGGCCGGCGACGACGAGACGCGGCGGCGCGAGCTGGAACGCCATGCACGCAAGGTGCGCGAGCGGGTACGCGAACTGTCGGCCAAGGCCTATTGGCAGCAGTTCCAGAACACGCCGGATTTCGTGGTGTTGTTCATCCCCGGCGAGCAATTCCTCTCCGCCGCCCTGGAACTGGACCGCAAGCTGCTGGAGGATGCCATGGTTGACAAGGTGATCCTCGCCACCCCCACCAGCTTCATCGCCCTGCTGCGCGCCGTGGGCTACGGCTGGCGCCAGCTGGCGCTGGCGGAAAACGCCGAACAGATCCGCAAACTGGGAGAAGAACTGTACGGCCGCGTCGCCAACTTCACCGAGCACCTGGCGCGCCTGGGCAAGAGCCTGGAAAGCAGCGTCAGCCATTTCAACAAGACTGTGGGTACCTTCGACACCCGCGTGCTGCCCAGCGTACGCCGCTTTAGCGAAATGGGCATCAGCGCCAAGAAGGAGCTGACCGACGTGGCACAGATCGAGGTGGCGGCACGCGACGTGGCGACCGCGGATGAAGACAAGACCTAGCTACGACAGGTCGGACTGAAGTCCGACCCACAATGGAAGCGTGAACATGTAGGTCGGGTTTCAACCCGACAGCGGCGCCCACCGAGGCCGCGCCTGTCGGACTGAAGTCCGACCTACGATGGAGGCGTGAACATGTAGGTCGGGTTTCAACCCGACAGCGGCACCCGCCGAGGCCGCACCTGTCGGACTGAAGTCCGACCTACGATGGAAGCGTGAATGTGTAGGTTGGGTTTCAACCCGACAGCGGCGCCCGTCGAAGCCGCGCATCGTCGGACTGAAGTCCAACCTACGATGGAAGCGTAAACGTGTAGGTCGGGTTTCAACCCGACAGCGGCGCCCGCCGAGGCCGCGCCTGTCGGACTGAAGTCCGACCTACGATGGAAGCGTGAACATGTAGGTCGGGTTTCAACCCGACAGCGGCGCCCGTCGATGCCGCACATCGTCGGACTGAAGTCCGACCTACAACGGAAGCGTGAACGTGTAGGTCGGGTTTCAACCCGACAGCGGCCCCCGCCGAGGCCGCGCCTGTCGGACTGAAGTCCGACCTACAATGGAAGCGTGAACGTGTAGGTTGGGTTTCAACCCGACAGCGGCGCCCGTCGAAGCCGCGCATCGTCGGACTGAAGTCCGACCTACGATGGAAGCGTGAATATGTAGGTCGGATTTCAACCCGACAGCGGCGCCCATCGATGCCGCGCCCTGTCGGACTGAAGTCCGACCTACGTCCCGACCAGGTTCAGTCGAGCTGCTTCTTGATCGCCTCTTTGGAGTCGCGATACAGCTCCTTGGCTGTATCTGTCGCTTTTTCCCCCAGGGTCTTTTCCTTAAAGGGATTGCTCAGCAAAGGCCGGTCACGGGCGATATTGATGCCGAACCAGATACCCACAAGCAGCGCGACGATGATCAATAACACAAACTTCTTCATAGCTATCCCCCGCTCTTCCATATCCCATGGCGACTGACGTCAACACAACCGCGGCAACGCCGTATACCCTGCCGCAAGCCTATGCCTTCTGCGAGCAGATGGCGCGCCGCCATTACGAAAATTTCCCCGTGGCCTCGCGCCTGTTGCCCACGCGCCTGCGTCAGCCCATCGCCGTCATCTATGCCTTTGCCCGCAGCGCGGATGATTTTGCCGATGAAGGCGATCTGTCCGCCACCCAGCGTATCGCCCTGCTTGATGCCTACGAACACGAGCTGCATGCCATTGCCGCTGGACAGACCAGCACCAACCCCATCTTCATCGCCCTGGCCGACGTCATGGCCCGGCATCAACTGCCGCAGTCACTATTCCACGACTTGCTCTCTGCCTTCCGCCAGGACGTTACACAGCAACAGTATGCGGACATCAACGAGCTGCTCGACTACTGCCGCCGCTCCGCCAATCCGGTGGGCCGGCTGTTGCTGCACCTGAATGGCGCGGCCAGTGCAGAAAATCTCTCCCTGTCCGATCACATCTGCACCGCCTTGCAGCTGATCAACTTCCATCAGGATCTGGCCCAGGATTACGATGAAAACGGCCGTATCTACATTCCCTGCGACGAAATGCAAGAATATGGCGTCGGCGCTGAACATTTCCGTGATCGGCGTAACGATGCTCCACTGCGGCAACTGCTGCGCCGGCAATACCGCCGCAGCCGCGAGCTGATGCTGGCCGGCGCGCCACTGGGACGGCTCCTGCGTGGCCGCTTCGGTTGGGAGATCCGCCTCATCGTCGCCGGCGGCCTGCGCGTGCTGGACCATTTGGAGGAAAATCTGGCCACCATGCCGTTTTCCCGTCCGCGCCTGCGCCGCCGTGACTGGCCCATGATACTGTGGCGCAGTCTCATCACGGCTTGAGTTCAAAACCGAATTTATGACTCCTGATCAATACTGCGAACAAAAGACCGCCCGCAGCGGTTCGAGTTTCTATTACAGCTTTCTGTTCCTGCCGACCGAGCAGCGCCGCGCCATCATGGCGCTGTATGCCTTCTGCCGCGAGGTGGATGATGTGGTGGATGAATGCACCGAGCCCGCGCTGGCGCAGACGACACTCAACTGGTGGCGCGAAGAGATTGCGCGCCTGTATGCCGGTACGCCGCAGCATCCGGTAACCCGGGCGCTGCAAGCGCCCATCGCGCGCTTTGGTCTGGTCCAGGAGCACTTCCAGGAAATTATCGACGGCATGGCGATGGATCTGGCGCTGACCCGTTATGCCTCGTTCAAGGAGCTGTCGCTGTATTGCTACCGCGTGGCCAGCGTGGTCGGCCTGATGGCCGCCGCGATCTTCGGCTATGAGGATCGCCGCACCCTGAAATATGCCCACGATCTCGGCATGGCCTTCCAGCTCACCAATATCCTGCGCGACGTGGGCGAGGACGCGGCACGCGGCCGCATCTACCTGCCAGCTGACGAGATGGAGCGATTCGGCGTCCCTGCCGACGACGTGCTGCAACGGCGCATGACAGACGGTATGCAGGCGCTGCTGCAGTATCAGGCCGCACGCGCCCGTAGCTATTACGACCAGGCCTTTGCGCATCTGCCGGCCACTGATCGCTATCGCCAGCGCAGCGGCCTGATCATGGCGGCGATCTATCTCTCCACCCTCGATGCCATCGAGCAGCAGGGCTTTCCGGTATTGCAGCGGCGCGTGCGGCTGTCCCCCTGGCGCAAACTGTGGATCGCCTGGCGCACGGCGCGCGGCGAGGCGCGACGCAACAAAATGCGTTAGCCACAAGGGACGCAAGGAATACCCCAAATGGCTGGCCGACAGACATCGCATTACATGCCCCACGTTACGTTGATGGAAACATCCGCGCCTGCCCGGCACCCACTGTGGCGAGACCGGGATATCGTGCCATGAAGCCGGTGATCGTGGTCGGCGGCGGCTGGGCCGGTCTCGCCGCGGCGGTGGATCTGGCCGATGCCGGCATACCGGTGCATGTGCTGGAATCGGCGCCACAACTGGGCGGCCGTGCCCGCGCCATGGCCCTGGACGCGCTGATGGTGGACAACGGACAGCACCTGCTCATCGGCGCCTATCATGAAACCTTGCGTCTGCTGCAACGCCTCGGCCTCGAGGCCGAGGCCGTGCTGCTGCGCGAGCCGTTGCGGCTCGATGTACAGCGGGACGGTACACTGTTGCAGCTCCAGGCACCGCGCCTGCCGGCGCCGCTGCACCTGGCCTGGGCCCTGTGGCATGCCACCGGGCTGCATCCGGGTGAACGCCGCGCGGCATTGGCGTTCTGCCTGCGGGCCTGGCGGCAGGGGTTTCGTGTCGCACCGGATATTAGCGTGGCCGAACTCCTGGCCGGGCAACCGACGAAACTGGTGCAGACCCTATGGGAGCCCTTGTGCCTCGCCACCCTCAACACCCCAGTGGCGCAGGCCTCGGCCCAGGTGTTCCTGCGCGTACTGCACGATGCCTTCACGCAGCGGCAGCGGGACGCCGACCTGCTGCATCCGCGCCGCGACCTCGGTGGCCTGCTGCCGGAGCCGGCGCGGCGCTATATCGAGCGTCACGGCGGCACGATCACCACCCGCTGCCGCGTCAAGGCCGTGGTGACGGATGCCGACGGCCAAGGTGTCGTTACCGCCGCAGGCACGCTGCCGGCCAGCCACATCATTCTCGCTACCGCCCCCTGGCATGCCGTGCCCTTGCTTGCTGCGCAGCCATCGCTGCAAGCGCTGGCCAAACAACTGCGTGCGCTCGGTAGTGCGCCCATCACCACCGTCTATCTCACCTATCCCACGGACATCACACTGGGCCGCACGATGCTCGGTTTCACAGGCGGACTGACGCAATGGCTCATCGACCGCGGCATCGCCTGCGGCCAGCATGGCCTGCTGGCTGCCGTGATCAGCGGACCCGGCAGCCACATGGCGCTGGACGTGATGCAGCTGGGCCAGCAGGTAGCCGATGAAATTGCCGGACAGTTTCCGCACTGGCCCGCGCCGCGGCAGATACGCGTGGTGCGGGAAAAACGTGCCACCTTCCTGTGCGATGTGGGCAGCAATCCCCGCCGCCCCCGCAATGCCACGCCGTTGCCAGGCCTGTGGCTTGCCGGCGACTATACGGATACCGGCTACCCAGCCACCCTCGAAGGAGCCGTGCGCAGTGGAGTACAATGCGCCCACCGCATAATCGATCTGCTACGCTGACGCACTGTTGCTGGCGCTCGCCAAGGGGAACCACCATGCACAACTACAAACCTGCCGCCGACCTGCTCAAGGACCGCGTCATCCTGGTCACCGGCGCCGGCGATGGCATCGGTGCCGCCGCGGCCAAGTCCTTTGCCGCCCACGGCGCCACCGTGATCCTGCTCGGCCGTAGCGTGCGCAAGCTGGAACAGGTGTATGACGCCATCGAGCAAAGCGGCGCACCGCAACCGGCCATCTACCCGCTGAACCTGGAAAAGGCACTTCCGGAAAATTACCTGGAACTGGCCACCAACGTGGAGAAGGAGTTCGGCCGCCTCGACGGCCTGCTGCACAATGCCGCGCTGCTCGGCACCCTGACCCCGCTGGAACAGTACGACATCAAGCAGTGGGCCCAGCTGATGCAGGTGAATCTGCACGCCCCCTACCTGCTCACCCGTGCCGTACTGCCACTGTTGAAGAACTCCAAGGATGCCTCGGTGCTGTTCACCAGCAGTGGCGTCGGTCGCAAGGGGCGCGCCTATTGGGGCGCCTACGGCATCACCAAGGCGGCGTGCGAAAACATGATGGAGATCTGGGCCGATGAACTGGAGACCAACACTCCGATCCGCGTCAACAGTATCGACCCGGGCGCCGTGCGCACCGCCATGCGCGCCAAGGCCTACCCCGGCGAGGACCCCAACACCCTGCCGCGACCGGAGGAGATCCTGCGCGTCTATCTCTATCTGATGGGTCCGGACAGCCGCGGCACCACGGGGCAGCGAACCAACGCGCAATAGTTTCGAGTTATTCCATCAAGTCCACCACCACACCCTGCTCACGCAGGTGATCGGCGCGTTCCTGAATGTAACGCTGCAGGTTGGGCTGGCGGCGGTAGGCGCCGCTGGCGATGTACTCCATTACCGATTGTACGTGGAAGGTACGCAGGTAGGCCTCGCTGCGGAACACCTCCTTGCCCTGTTCATCGAAGAACACCAGTGATGGCGTGTACTGGATGTTGAGCTGCTGCGCCCAGTCCGCCGCCGTGGTACGGCTGCCGTCCGGGGTCACCAGCGCCGTCGTGCCCCACATATCCAGTTGCACTGCATCGAAGCGCTGCAACAGATCGCGCGACTCGGGGCGGGCGAGGATGTCGCGGTGGAGTTCGGCGCAGGTTGCGCAATCGGCCTGCTCGAACAGTACCAGCAGCGGTCGCTGTGCCGCGATGCGGTTGCGCGCCAGGGCATAGGGGGGCGGGAGGAACAGCGGGTTGGCCTGTAACTGTGCAGTCACCTTGCCGCCAGCGCGCTGTGCCGCATAGTCACGGAAACTGAGACCGTCTGCCTCGCGCCGCGCGCCGTAATCCAGGGCGAGCTCGAAGCGATCCGGTGCGTAGTAGCCATTCAACCGTAGTAGCGGCATGCCGGCATCGTCGAGAAACAGCAGAGTGGGCGTGTACATCACCTTGAGTTGTTCGGCGAACTGCTTCTCCGTCAAGGTCACGCCGTCCACGCCGGTCACCTCCCGATCACCCCACAGATTGATGGCGATGACGTCGTACAGGCGCTGGGTCTTGGCGGCCCCGGCGGCGGTGCCAAAGTTGTCGTCCAGCAGCTTTTTGCAGTAGGGGCAGCCATCCTGATAGAAATACAGCAGGACGCGCCTGCCTGCCTCGCGTGCCTCCGCCACATCATCGGCCAGATCCATGAAGGAGTTTTTGAACCACTCCGGCTTGTCGTGATGGCCGGGATTGACGCCCCCCTGCAGCACAACCTCGTCCGCCCCCGGTGTCGCCGCCACGGCACTTCCCAACCACAGCAGTCCCAATAGCCAGATCCCCAGGGCCGGTTTACGCATCGCATCTCCTCCTCATCATTTTGGTGTTGTAAGGCCTTGTGACTCAACGCCGCCCGGCAGGTTCACGGTCTTCCTGCCACGGGGACACATATCGCGGCAATAATTTGCCGCCAGTATGCGCCATATATTTGGCGCATCAACCAACATAATTCATTAAGTTAATGTTTTTTATATACTTTATTTGTATGGCACAAAAATCGCAAAGGTAAGAGCAAGAACAGTTGCACCTGCTGAAGGACTGAAAATCATGGCACTGCCCAGCTCGCTCAACACAGATACCAAACCGACCCTGGCCCCGGCGGTCAGCCTGGCGCGCGGCGTCGAGGCACCGGACACGCTGCGGCTCACCACCGCGCTGCAAACCACACTCGACCTGGAACAGTTGCTGCGCATCTTCTCGGAAACGGTACAGGAGACCATTCCCCACCAGGGACTGACCTACCGCAACGACGAGCGCCGCTTTGTCGTCGCCGTGGGCCATACCGGCCGTCATCATTGCAGCTACCGCCTCAATCTGCTCGGTACCGAACTGGGTGAAGTGGCCATCAACCGCACCAAGCGCTTCTCAGAACAGGATCTGGCACAAGTCGAGTACCTGCTCTGCGCCCTGGTCTATCCGCTGCGCAACGCCCTGCATTACCGCGACGCCCTGGCGGCGGCCCACCGTGACCCGCTCACCGGCATCGGCAACCGCGCGTCCCTGGAACAGCATCTGGGCCGTGAGGTGGCTCTGGCGCGGCGCCATCATCATCCGCTCTCCCTCCTGATCATCGACATCGACTGGTTCAAACACGTCAATGACCGTCACGGCCATGCCGTCGGTGATGCCGTACTGCGCTCGGTGGCGCATGTCATAGAAGAAGGGTTGCGCGGGGACGACCTGTTATTCCGTTTTGGCGGCGAGGAATTCGTGGTACTGCTGCGCGACACGCGCCAGGACGGCGCGGCCATTGTGGCGGAGCGTATCCGCGCCACGGTGGAGGCGGCGACCTCCACCTGTGAAGGCAAAGATATCGGTGTTACCGTCAGCCTGGGCGTCGCCACACTGCGCGAGGAAGACGGCGACAGCCTGTTTGACCGCGCAGATCATGCCCTTTATCAGGCCAAGAACCAGGGCCGTAATCGCGTGATGCTGGCGCAGTAGCTTTGGAGTACGGGAATTCGCTTTCCCGTACCCGCTCAATACTCCACCCGGTCGGATTTGGCCGTCCAGGCATTGAAGGCATCCCCCGCCTCCTCCGGCAACAGCCGCAACAAAGGCAGACGCCGCTGTTCCGGCAACAGACAAACCTCCTGATAGATCAGCGCATCGTCGAAACCGGCCGCCGCCGCATCATCCCGCGTGGCGGCGTAATAGATGCGCCCCAGGCGTGCCCAGTAGGCCGCCCCCAGACACATGGGACAGGGCTCGCAGTTGACGTACAGCTCACAGCCTTCCAGGCTGAAACTGTTCAGCGTATGGCAGGCCGCACGGATCGCCACTATCTCGGCATGGGCGGTGGGATCGTTGTCCGGTGTCACGCGATTACTGCCGCGGCCGATGATGACGCCATCCTGCACCACCACCGCACCGAACGGGCCACCGCCATCCCGCACCGAGGCCGCCGCCAGGGCCAGGGCCTCACGCATGAAGTGTCGCTGCTGTGCCGCATCGCTCATCCGGATTCCCTCACTCTTCGCTGTTACCCTGCCCCAGCGGACAGCGCCGCCGCAGACAGCAGGCCGCACACTGCGGTTTCTTGCCGCACACACTCTTGGCGTGGGCCACGATCAAGGCGTGGTATTCATTGAACAGCCCGACGTTATCCACCGTCGCCCCCAGCCCTTCCTCGAAATAATGCCGCAATTCCTCGTAGCTTTCCTCCCCTGTGATCAGTTGCAGGCGGGAAAACAGACGCCGGGTATAGGCATCGATGACGAACACCGGGCGCTCAAAGGCATACAGCAGCATGTCATCGGCCGTCTCCGGGCCGACGCCGTTCACGGCCAGCAGTGCCTTGCGCAGGGGTTGCGTCTCCAGCCTTTCCAGCGGCGCCAGGCCTCCGGAGGCCAGATACCAGGCACAGAAATTCTTCAGGCGGCGCGCCTTGATGTTGAAGTAGCCGGAGGGTTTGAGCCATACCGCCAGGGGGGCGGCATGGGTGTGATGGATCACGGCAGGGTCTAGCGCATCGTGGGCCTTGAGATTGGCGATGGCCTTTTCGACGTTGCTCCAGGCGGTGTTCTGCGTCAGCACCGCCCCGATCATCACCTCGAACGGGCTATCCCCAGGCCACCAGTGCTGCGGTCCATAGGCGCGATATAACGCGTCATAAACCTGGCGCAGGTTCATCCGCGCCGTTTGGATTTACCGGCCGGCTTGCGTTCCGCCGGGGCACGGCGCGGTGTGGGGGTCTGCTCGTTTTCCCCCTGACGGCTGCGCGAAGTCGGGCGTTCTTCGCCCTCGGCGCGGGGCTTGCGTGCTGCCGGGCGACGGGTTGATTCGCCGCGCACTCCAGCGTCGGCACGCGGTTTCCGCGGCGTGCGTGTCGGCGTCGGCCGTTCCTCGCCGGTTGGGCGCCCCTTGCGCGCGGCAGACGGCGGACGCGGCGAGGTAGACCACTCATCAATCTCGGCGCGCGGCTTGCGCGCTGCCGGGCGACGTGGTGACGTCGCCTCCTCCGCCGCCGCACGCGGTTTGCGCAGCGTCGGCCGTTCCTCGCCCGTTGCACGCCCCTTGCGTACGGCCGGGCGCGCCGGGCGTTCTGCAGTCGCGGTGCGTTCCTTGCCCGCTGCACCGCGGCGGCTGGCACCGGCCGCGGGCTTCTTCGCCTCGCTGTCCTTGGCGCGCGCGGCTGGGGCCGAACGGCCGAGTCCCACCAGACGCAGCAATTCCTGCAGGTTCTCGCCTTCCAGTTCCTCGTAGCGGCCGGGACGCAGACGGCGTCCCAGTTGCACCGGGCCATAGCGCACGCGGATCAGGCGGCTGACGGTGACGCCCTGGCTCTCCCACAGGCGGCGCACCTCGCGGTTGCGGCCCTCGTGCAGGGTGACGTGATACCAGTGATTGGAGCCATCGCCGCCGGCGTCATACAGATTGTCGAAACGCGCCGGGCCATCTTCCAGCATCACGCCGTCGCACAGTTTCTGGATCACCTCGGGGCTGACCTCGCCAAACACGCGCACGGCATATTCACGCTCGACGGTGCTGGACGGATGCATCAGCCGGTTGGCCAGCTCGCCGTCTGTGGTGAGCAGGATCACGCCGGTGGTGTTGACGTCGAGACGCCCCACCGCCACCCAGCGACCATTGCGCACTGGCGGCATCTTCTCGTAGATGGTCGGACGTTTTTCCGGATCGGAGCGGGTACACACCTCGCCCAGCGGCTTGTGATACACCAGTACGCGCCGCTCCGGTCCCTGCATCGCCGCCTGGCCGATGACATGGCCATCGACGCGCACCACATCGCCCGGACCGACGCGATCGCCCAGCGTGGCTACCTTGCCGTTGACCGACACACGGCCTTCGCTGATGCGTTGTTCCAGCTCGCGGCGTGAACCCAGGCCGACACGCGCCAGTACCTTTTGCAGTTTTTCAGTCATGAATTCAGGCGTCAGTAGGTTCGAAGGCCGGGTCGTAGCCGGACACACCGGCCTCATCCGCCACAGCGACCGGTTCTGCGGCCGCAGCTTCACCGGACGGCTCGCGCAGGTCCAACTCTTCGTTGATCTTGTCGATGTCCATCAGCTCCGCCAGCGGCGGCAGCTCATCGAGACTCTTCAAATTGAAATAGTTGAGAAAGTGGCGCGTGGTGGCGAACATCGCCGGGCGGCCCGGTACGTCACGGTGACCGACGATGCGGATCCAGTCGCGCTCCTGCAGGGTCTTGATGATATTGCTGCTCACCGTCACGCCGCGGATGTCTTCAATCTCGGCACGGGTGATGGGCTGGCGGTAGGCGATCAGGGCCAGCGTTTCCAGCGTGGCGCGGGTATAGCGCTGCGGCTTTTCTTCCCACAGCCGTGACACCCAGGCCGACACTTCCTGGCGTGCCTGAAAGCGGAAGCCGCTGGCCACCTCCTTCAGTTCGACGCCGCGCCCTTCATAGTCCTGCTGCACTTGCAGCAGCACCTGGTGCAGCGTATCGCGCGAAGGCTGCTGCTCTTCATCGAACAGGCCCTGCAGGCGCTCGGCATTGAGCGGCTCGCTGGCGGCGAACAGTGCCGCCTCGATGATGTTACGCAGTTGTTCCGGATTCATCGCTTCTGTCCTGAAAAAATGACCTCAAAAATGCTATCTGTCCGCCAATAAACGCAAATTGACGCGAATATTCGTTACCTTGGAGTGGCCTGCTCACACGGAGGGCAGTGCGGCTACGATAGCCTTGTAAACCTGGTCCTGCACAACAATTTGCGTCCATTCGCGTTCATTGGCGGACTCAACTGTTGTTCGGATTACTGCTCGCTCGCCGCCACGACCTTGACGTGGATCGGGCCGAAGGGTTCGGTCTGGATCAGCTCCACCAGCGACTGCTTGATCAGCTCCAGGATCGCCAGCAGGGTGACCACCACGCCACGCTTGCCTTCCTCGATACGGAACAGGGTGGTGAATTCGGTGAAATGATCGGAGCTCAGGGCCTCCAGCACCTGCGACATGCGCTCGCGCACCGACAGCGGTTCGCGGCGAATGTGGTGATGGGCGAACATCTCGGCACGCTTCATCACGTCGGCGATGGCCAGCAGCAACTCCTTCAGGTCCACCTCGGGGTGGGCACGCGCCACCTCGCGGTGCGGCACCTCCACCAGCACCGGGAAGGTATCGCGATCGACGCGCGGCAGCTCGTCGATATCCTCGGCGGCCTTCTTGTAACGCTCGTATTCCTGCAGGCGACGCACCAGTTCGGCACGCGGATCTTCCTCATCCTCCGTTGCACCGGCCGGCCGCGGCAGCAGCATGCGTGACTTGATCTCCGCCAGCATGGCGGCCATCACCAGATACTCCGCCGCCAGCTCCAGATTCACCGCCTTCATCATTTCCACGTACTCGATGTACTGGTGGGTGATCTCGGCGATGGGGATGTCGAGCACATCGAGGTTCTGGCGGCGGATCAGGTACAGCAGCAGGTCGAGCGGCCCCTCGAAGGCCTCGAGGAACACCTCCAGCGCCTGCGGCGGAATGTAGAGATCCTTGGGCAGCTCGGTGATGGGCGAACCCTGCACGATGGCAAAGGGCATCTCCTGCTGCTGAGGATTATCCGCCTTGGGAACTTCCTGTAGCGCCGTTTCGCTCACAACGTTTCCTTAGCGGTAGCTCAGGCCCATGGCCTGACGCACTTCGTCCAGGGTGGCGCGGGCGACGCTGCGCGCCGCCTCGCTGCCCTCGGCGAGGATGGTACGCACACGGTCGGGGTCGTTGCCGAACTCGACGATGCGCTCCTGGATCGGGCGCAACTCGTTCAACACCGCATCCACCACCGGCTGCTTGCAGTCCAGGCAGCCGATACCGGCGCTGGTGCAACCCTCCACCACCCAGGACTTCACCGCATCGTCGGAATACACCTGGTGCAGCTGCCACACCGGGCACTTGTTGGGGTCACCGGCGTCGGTGCGGCGCACGCGCGCCGGATCGGTGGGCATGGTGCGCAACTTCTGCTCCACCTGCCTGGGGTCGTCGCGCAGGGCGATGGTGTTGTTGTAGAACTTGGACATCTTCTGCCCGTCCAGTCCCGGCATCTTGGAGGCCGGCGTCAGCAGCGCCTGCGGTTCGGGCAGGATGGTGCGGCCGGCGCCGTCCAGATAGCCGAACAGGCGTTCGCGATCGGCCAGGGTGATGTTCTGTTGCGCCTCCAGCAGGGCGCGGCCGGTGGCCAGGGCCTCGTGATCGCCCTGTTCGGTGTAACGCTTGCGCAGGTCGTGATAGAGCTTGGCGTTCTTCTTGCCCATCTTCTTCACCGCCGCCTCGGCCTTGGCCTCGAAGTCCGGCTCGCGCCCGTAGATGTGATTGAAGCGGCGCGCCACCTCGCGGGTGATCTCCACATGGGCCACCTGGTCCTCGCCCACCGGCACCAGGCCGGCGCGGTAGATGAGGATGTCGGCGCTTTGCAGCAGCGGGTAGCCGAGGAAGCCGTAGGTGGCGAGGTCCTTTTCCTTCAGCTTTTCCTGCTGGTCCTTGTAGGTCGGCACGCGCTCCAGCCAGCCCAGCGGGGTAATCATCGACAGCAGCAGGTGCAGCTCGGCGTGCTCCGGCACGCGCGACTGGATGAAGATCTTGGCCGAGCCCGGATTGACGCCGGCGGCGAGCCAGTCCACCGCCATCTCCCACACCGAGGCGTTGATGCCCGCGGTGTCATCATAGGAGGTGGTCAGGGCGTGCCAGTCGGCGACAAAGAAGAAACAGTCGTATTCGTGCTGCAACTTGATCCAGTTCTTCAGCACCCCATGGAAATGGCCCAGGTGGAGACGACCGGTGGGGCGCATGCCGGACAGGACGCGCTGGTGGGAAGAGACGACGGAATTCAACTGAAGCTCCTAGAGATTCATCAAAACGGAAAGCAAGCCTATATAAAGCTCGCCGGACAGGCCAGAGACCCCGGACATCAGCCACAGCACCAGCTCGATGGCGGGCCACAGGATCTTCCCGAGCAGGCCGGTGAACAGCAGCGCCAGCAGGATCGGAAAGCCGTAGGGCTCGATGCGCGACACGCGCCAGGACAGCGGCCCCGGCAGCAGCCCCACCAGCACCCGGCCGCCGTCCAGCGGCGGCAACGGCAGCAGGTTGAGCACCATCAGGATGGTGTTGATGAAGATGCCGGCAACCCCGGTATACACCAGATACAGCGCCGCGCCGCTGTCCGCCCCCAGCTCCAGCCCGAGGCGGATCACCAGGGCCCAGAACAGGGCCATCACCAGATTGGACAGCGGCCCGGCCACCGCCACCAGGGCCATGTCGCGCTTGGGGTGGCGCAGGTTTTCCCAGGTGATGGGCACCGGCTTGGCCCAGCCGAACAGGAAACCGCCGATCATCAGCAGCAATCCCGGCACCAGCACGGTGCCCAGCGGGTCGATGTGCTTGACGGGATTGAGGCTGAGCCGCCCCAGCATCATGGCCGTGGGGTCGCCGAGGCGCAGCGCCATCCAGCCATG
>Ga0172382_10000939_pt1 | contig 53978 bp, 43 predicted proteins | sample Leawel138RmetaG_FD_122245 | JGI IMG/M metagenome (GOLD analysis project Ga0172382, IMG submission 122245) | Leachate microbial communities from a municipal landfill in Southern Ontario, Canada - Leachate well 138R metaG | ecosystem: Engineered > Solid waste > Landfill > Unclassified | place... | reverse complement strand
GTGATCAACGTTGTGAACATCGAAGATACTGAATTGCCGACAATTATGGCTGCAAAAGACCGCGGACTCATCTATTTCTTCTCCATGGCAACTTCCTTTACCAAGGCTGCTTTGGGAGCGGAAGGAATCGGCGCAGACGTGGATATGATCCTTGGAAATGGCTATGCACGCAATCACGCTGCAGTGTCGCTCGATCTCTTGCGTCGCAACCCCACCCTCATGAAGCTTTTCCAAGAAAGATACATCGACTAAACATAATAAAGACAAGATATAAGGAGCAATTATGAGCACGATAAAGATTCGCTCAATTGCCACCGACAAAGAGTGGAATGACTGGCATTGGCAGCTCAAAAACCGCATCACGGATGTGGAAACGCTGCGTAAATATATCAAACTCTTGCCGGAGGAAGAAGCAATATTTGCCAAAGAAGGCTTCTCGTTCCGCATGGCAATCACCCCCTACTACCTCTCTTTGATTGATCCTGAAAACCCTAAGGATCCTGTTCGTATGCAAGCAATTCCGCGCATTCAGGAGAGTGAGATCGGGGTTTCGGACATGGCTGATCCGCTCAGCGAGGATGCAGACGCTCCCGTTCCGGGAATGACGCACCGCTATCCGGATAGGGTTTTGCTGCTCTTAACCGACCAATGCGCAATGTATTGCCGTCATTGCACGCGCAGACGCAAAGCCGGTGAGCACGATGCTCCCATGCCCAGAGAAAACGTGGATCAAGCAATTGAATATATCCGTAATCATCCGGAAATCAGGGACGTTATCCTGTCCGGCGGCGATCCGCTCACCCTCGGTGATGATCGGCTGGATGAGATTCTCGCAAAGCTTAGTGAAATAGATCACTTGGATATAGTTCGCCTCGGCAGCCGTACGCCCGTCGTTCTGCCTATGCGTTTTACGGATTCACTTTTGAACGTAATCAAAAAATATCCTTTTGTGTGGCTGAATACGCATTATAACCATGCGCAGGAGCTCAGCGCTGAAGCAGCCGAAGCTCTTGCTCGCATTGCCGGAGCAGGCGTGCCCATGGGGAATCAAAGCGTTCTCCTCAAAGGGGTTAACGACCATCCTGAGGTCATGAAAGCCTTGGTGCATAAGCTCGTTCGCAACCGCGTTCGTCCTTATTATATCTATCAATGCGACCTCTCGGAAGGGATCACCCATTTCCGCACTCCCGTCTCGCGCGGCATCGAGATCATCGAAGCTCTGCGCGGGCATACCAGCGGGCTCTGCGTTCCCACCTTCGTTGTGGACGCTCCTGGTGGCGGCGGCAAGATTCCGGTCATGCCAAACTATGTGATCTCGCAGATGCCCGGAAGGGTTATCTTACGCAATTATGAAGGCTTTATCACCAGCTATACCGAGCCGGAGTTCGAGCCTCAGAAAGATGAAGATTACACGGGACTCAGCCCCAAAGAAAGGGAAAGCTGTGAAGGCGTCATGAGCTTGCTCAAGGGACGTCGCGTGTCCATCGGGCCGGCTGAAACAAGGCGGAATAAGCGTCGTAAAGATTAATCATATAGTTCGATAGAGATAATATGAAAAAGTTGATTCCCATCGGGGTGGACAAAATCTTTGCCCTGGTGGGAATCAGCAAAAATTCGGGGAAAACCAGCGTATTAAACGCTATTTTGCAGGATTTTCCGCAATATCGCTGGGCTGTTTTGAGCACGGGGATCGATGGGGAAGAGCTGGATGCGCTGTTCAAAACGCCGAAACCGCAGGTAAGTCTTGCCGCGGGAAGCCTTTTCGTGTGCGATGAGGAGTCCCTCAAAGGCGGGGGTAGCGGAATCAGGCTGCTCGGACGTTTTGAGGATGTGGGCAGAATCCTCTATATTGCATGCGCAGAGCGAGATATCAAGGTTCGCATCACGGGGCCGGCAAGCGTGAGATCGCAGCGCAAGATTATCCGTATCCTGCAAAAAGAGGGGGCGGAGAAGGTCTTGGTGGACGGTGCGTTAGACAGGAAATCCATAGCTCTTGATGAGGGGATAGATGCGCTGATTCTCTGTATTGGTGCGAGTTTTGGGGCTCTGCCCAGTATCAAAGAAGAGATACGGCGGCTTGTTATTATGCGGGATATTCCGCTTTTTGAGGGGTCATATTATCTCAGGAGACGTTTTGCAGGTTCTGATGAGCTTTTGAAGTGTCTCAAAGGCCGCTGGTTTCAGACGGGAATTAAGAGCGTTTTGGGAGATGAAGATGGCTTGCAAGAGCTATTTGCGCAGGGCGTGGAAAGTCTCTATCTGCCGACTGCGCTTACGGATGCAGTCTTTGAGAACTATCAAAGTCAATTGCGGCATCTCAAGAGTTTGATCATTCGCCATCCTCAGAATCTGCAGCTTTCACTATCTAATCTAAACAAACTTATGAAAATCACGCGAGTGCGAAGCCTTATACCCTTTAAGATCAAGGCTTTTGCTATCAATAGCACGGCGATCGGGGCGGCTCAGCCGGCGGCGGATGAATATCGCAGTGAGATCAGGAAAAGCTTCCCTGAGCTTGAATTCATCGATATTATGGAGGTCTAAACTGTGAAAGAAAGGGATAAATTGACTTCTTTTGTGGTGAATCTCGGCTTGGGTTCAAACGTTATTCTCGCTGTGCTCAAGACCTTTGTCGGCATCTTTGGACATAGCCCGGGGCTGGTCGCAGACGGGATCAATTCTACTTCGGATGTCATGTATTATGTGGTAGTAAAGTTTTTTATTCATCAGGCAAATAAGCCGGCGGATGTGGAACATCCTTATGGACATAGACAGTTGGAACCCATTGCGGCGATTGTGGTTGGGGCATTCATTCTCGCCACGGGACTCGCCATCTTTTGGGATAGTGTGCAGAAGGTCTATGCGCTCTTTTTTAGCTCGGAAATCACGCAGATCGCTTCGCTCTGGGCACTGCTTGCCGCCATCTTTACTTTCCTTCTCAAGATCGGGCTCTATTATTTCACTCGCAAATCGGCAAAAGATACCAAGAATCTCACTCTCAAAGCACTTGCCAGCGATCACCTAAATGACATCATGGCAAGCTTTGCCGTCATCATCGGAATCCTTGCCGGACGCATATTTGGCTGGTTTTGGACTGATCCCATGGCGGGGGCAATTGTGGCGATTTATATCGTGAAAACGGGGATCGAGATCATCGTGGAATCCTCGCGCGAAATCATGGATAGAGTGCCGGATGAGAAGTTTGGGCGTGAGCTCAGGGATATTGCGATGTCCGTCGATGGCGTTCGGAGCGTGGAAGAGATTGGAGTGCATAAGGTTGGGCAACATTATACTTTGAATATAACCATCAGCGTGTCCGGAGATATTTCCATCGATGAAGGACACGATATCTCGCACAAAGTGGAACAGCGCATGCTCGAATCTTTCGACGACGGCATCAATCGCGTCCACATCCATTATCATCCTCATAGAGTGCGTAACATCAATAAAGGAAATGATTTATGAATATCGGAAGACAGGTCTTATTGACAATCATCATCATCACTATGGCGAGCTTTACTTTGGCCTCGCTTTTCTCCCCAAAAAAGGGAAAGGAAGTTGAAGAATTCATGCCTTTGATCGATCCTTGGGAAGTGCAAATCGTGCCTCCTGGCGGGTCGATCTTCTCAGTTTTAAGCAATTTTGAACTGTCCGGCACCGAGATCGGAATGATGGCGTATCGCTTTGGAGACTATATAGATGTGACCACCATCCAGCCGGGAGATACGCTGAAAGTTATCCTCGATGAGAGCCGGGAAAAGATATCTAAGATGATGTTTGTCCAAGAACCTACGGTCAGACACCATTTTGAGGTAGTCGGCGACTCTTTGGCATATTTCAAAGAAGCACTGCCCGTGAAAAGACAAGAGAAAATCTTGGATGGAACTCTGGAAACGACATTGGATGCGGCACTTTTGTCGCTCGGACTCAGTCCTGCTGCTAAACAGAGCATCAACAATGGCTTAGAGGGCGAGATTAGCTTCCAGAGCGATGCCAGAAAAGGGGATAAGTTCCGGGTCTTCTTGGAAGAGCGGATATTTGAGGGTAAACCTTTGCCCGGTGCTAAGATACTCTATGTGAATTATGAGGGGCAAAGAACGGGATTTCATGAGCTTTATCGCTATGAACAAGAGGACGAAAAGTCTGTGCTCAATGGACTATATAATAAGGAAGGCAAGAGCAATAATGCCTCCGGAGTGGGCTTTCCGCTTGCCAGTATTCACGTGAGCTCCACTTTTGGACGCAGGCTTGATCCCTTCACCGGACGCTGGTCAACTCATAACGGGGTGGACTATCGCGCGCGCTCCGGTACGCCGGTCTATGCCGTCGCCAATGGGACAGTTACGCAAGCTCGCTATAACGGCGGTTTTGGTAATGAAGTGAGGGTCCAACATGCCAGCGGGATGATTACGCAATATGCGCACCTCTCATCGATGTCGGCAAGAGTGGGACAAACCGTGAAACGCGGGCAGATCATAGGACGCGTGGGTTCAACAGGACGCTCCACGGGCGCACATTTGCACTTCGGGCTCATCAATAACGGGAAGTATATCAATCCCAATCAGTTGCGCATGGTCGGCGCAGAAAAGCTTAACGACAAGCAAATGAAAGAGTTTGCTCAGCAAAAAGAGAAGATCAAACTCAGGATGGAAAGGAAGCTTAACCCGCCGGAAGAGCCGGAGCTTGCCGCTAAATCCTGATGCCGTGACCACGTTTAGAATAATCATTGCAAAGAAAGATTTAACTTGCCAAGTTTGATAAGGATTATTATTTAGAATGCAAACTATTTTCGGATGGTGGAAATGAAAAGAATATGTATAGTTAGTGCACTAATACTAATGGTGCTTACCGCCCTGTCGGGTGTAGTCCAGACAGACGACGGGAAAGATGTGCTCGCGTATTGGAGCTTTAATGTTGGTGAAATATCTAAAACGCCCGGTGCGAATGGTGAATTGTATGCAGATGAGGGTAGCGGAGAGATACAGTGTACATTTCCTATTAATACTTCAACAATTTATACTGGTACAAGCACGAACTTGGTAGTATCAGGTTATGATGGTGGTCGTGCCCTTGGATTTACAAAACCTAGTGCAAGCGGTTCTTACTTGTTTGAACGAGACATTGAAGTCAAGTTTTCGACAAAATATTATGAAGATATCACTGTTAGCTATGCGGTGTTATTTGGATCAGCAAACACCGGCGACTACATAGAAACAACTACACACACAATACAATACTCTTATAATGGTGGTGTTTACGAAACAATCAATGATCCAATTACGCCTGAGTTAAATAATAGATGGAATCTAAAAGTCTTTAACCTACATGGTATTACAGAAGTAAATGATAATTCAGAGGTTAACATCAAAATAAGTTTGAGCCTTTCGGGTAACCAAGCAAGACAAACTCGTATCGATAACTTCCTCATCACAGGCACGCCTATATATGATTTCATCCCCGATAGAACCGACACTATTGCAAACACCACGATCACTTTTGAAGAGGGTGTGGCAGATAACATCACGAATACAGCGATGATGCCTACCTTGCCTCCAAATGCAGCGGACGGTTCAGAATCTCTTGCCTTGGATTTGAAGGGCGAAGGGCCGTGGCGCATAATCCTTGAGAATGACAAAGAGTATTGTGCTTATAACCATGGCGGTGCTTGGGTTGAGGTGATTAAGTCCGAGGGCAATTCTGAGTCCGATGGCTACTTTGAGATTGAGATACCATCACAGCGCACGGGAAATGAGCTCTTTGTCCTCTTTTCGGACTCCCAGCCCACCCTGCCGGTTGAACTCACTGCTTTCAAGGTCTTTGCATATCCGGGCTTAGCCCCCAAGATAAGCTGGGAAACCGCGAGTGAGACCGCTCTAAACGGCTATTATGTCCTTAGAGGAGAGAGTCCAAACCTCCAATCGGCACAAGTGATAAGCCCGCTCATACATGCACAAAATAGCTCGCTTTATATGCGCTATGAGTTTGAAGACAAGACCGTCGTCTCGGAAGCGAGATATTACTATTGGCTACACATCCTTGAACTCAACCAGATTGACTCCTATGCGGGTCCTATTGCGCTGGAATATTATACCGAAGAAAGCCAGACGCCGGAGCATACTTATGCTATTACAGGGATACGAGATATCTATCCCAACCCATTTAATCCCAGCACCAATATTTCCTTTGAGCTTGCCGATGATAGTGAGGTGGCTTTCAAGATGTATAACCTCAGAGGTGAAGAGGTTCTCGGGCTCGAGAGCAGGCCTTATCCAAAGGGAGTTCATCACATTTATATTGACAGCAAGACGCAAGCCGGCAGAGAGTTACCCGCAGGAGTGTATCTCCTGAGGATGCAAGTCGGTGCAAGCAGCTATATAAGGAAGATAACACTATTGAAATAACAAGTGGATGCAGAGCGCAAAACGCAATGGTTCAAACTGTTGCATGCCCAAGCAGGCAAGACGCATCCGCCAAGACTTATGGAGAAAGAAAGTGAAGAAGAGAGAGATATTAATCGTGCTCATGTTGCTGATGACGGCGCTTTGGGCAAGTCCCAAAAAAGCAATTCATTCCCGCAAATATATGAATCTGCCATTATCAGGGCTGCAAGAGCCTTCCCGCGCGGACAGCCTCACCGGCTTCGACGTTCAGAAATACACCATCACGCTGGAGATTAGCCAAGACCCAAACCACATCGAAGGCAGCGTGAAAGCGCAGGTTTTGGCTACCGCAGCGCTGAGCCAGATGACATACAATCTGGAGCATCTAACGGTCTCGCAAGTGAAGCTAAACGGTAATGTTTGCAGCTTTGTGCACGAGGACGGCTTGCTATCCATTCCCGTGGTTGCCGCAGCGGGTGAGAGCTTTGAGACCGAGGTCTTTTATGGTGGAACGCCCCAGCTTTCCGGCACTCCATACAACGTTGGTATGTATATGCGCACCAATAGTATATTCACGGTGAGCGATCCCGATGCAGGGCGCTTTTGGTGGCCTTGCTACGACCATCCTTGGGATAAAGCGGTGGTTGATCTCATCATCACAATGCGCTCGGATTGGAAGGTTGCAGCGAACGGACTGCGCGAGAGCATCACGGACAATGGCGACGGCACTTCCACGACCATCTGGCGCGGCGAACACCCGATGACCACCTACTTGGTTTGCATCACCGCCGGCGACTATGTGGAGATCCCGCAGACGGCTTTAGGCGGCGAGCTTCCCATCCTGAACTTTGTCGCTCCACATCAAGAGCAAAACGCGCTCTACGACTTAGGCAGACTGCCTGAAATGATCGACTATTACAGCGGACTCTTTGGAGTGTATCCCTTTGAGAAATATGGCAATGCCACGGTGAACATGAGCACTTTCGGCGCCATGGAACATCAGACCATGACGACTTTGGGCAATTACATCATTGACGGCGTGCGCGGGCATGAGCTGACTGTTGCGCATGAGCTTGTGCACCAATGGTATGGCAATGCTGTGAGCTTCTTAGATTTCTGTGATGTCTGGCTTTCCGAAGCTTTTGCCACCTATGGCGAGATGCTTTGGGTGGATCACACCGAGGGCTGGCAAGCTGCATGTGACTATGTGCAAAGCAGTTATCACAGCTATTATTTGAATTGGGAGAGCGAGAGCAATCCGCCCACGATCTACGACCCGCCCTTCAATCGCTATTTCTATCCCCAATCCTACGAGAAAGCCGCGTCCGTCCTGCACATGCTGCGTCTCAAGCTCGGCGACGACATGTTCTTTGAGCTTTTGCAGAGCTATTTTGAGGAATATAAGCACGGCAACGCCATCACTCCTGAGTTCCAAGCCCTTGCAGAAGGCATATTTGGCGAGAGTTTAGAGCAGTTTTTCCAGCAATGGATATATGGTAGTGGCATCCCGCGCGCTGAGTATTCCGTCTGGCAGCGTCCCAGCGATAATTTTATCAAGATAAAAGCAAAGACCACAAGCACTTCAGCGACTGAATTCACGGTGGACATTCCCTTCTTGGTGCAGACTGCTGCCGGCAGTGATTCGCTGCTCGTGGTGGCAAGTCCCGAGGGCACAGACAACATCTTTACAGGCATTGGCGAACTGCTGGGACATAGCGCAAACCATAACAACTGGACGCTTTTACGCGGCTTGCAAAGCAAAACGATCACGCTCGACAGAGTGCTTCCCTTGCGCGATGCAGTGATGATTGTTTGGGAAGAAATGGCCGGCGCAAACGCTTATATCGTATTCTTTAAACAAAGCACAGACGAAGAATGGGAGCAGATCTTTGCCTTGGAGAGTCCTCTGACCATAGATTTCTTAGAATGCGGTGTGCAGTATGACTTCAAGGTTTGCCCCGTCGATAGCGAGGCCTTTTATGGCATGAGTTCCGAGGTGAAAAGCGGCAGCCCCGTCTCGTTTACGATGAGCGAAAAGCTGCTCGTGGTGGACGAAACTCGCAACGGCAGCGGCAGTAGCTATAGTCCTGATGATCAGCAGATTGACGACTTCTATAGCGAGGTTCTCGGGCAATATATCGGCGACGATTGGGATGTGAGCACGCAAGGCCTGCCGGAGCTTGCTGATCTGGCGAACTATAAAATTGTTTTGTGGCACGATGACGACTTCAACCAAAACCAAGGGCACTTGGTGGAAAACGCTTTGGCAGCCTATGTTCAAGGCGGCGGCAGGCTGATCTTTTCCGGCTGGGGCAGCGCCACTTATTTCAGCGATTTCTTTTGGGAGAGCGTGAGCGGCGGCGAGATCGAGGTCTTTTTTGACAATTCACCTTGCCTGAGCGCAGTGATCCCCGTCGAAATGCCGGTGCTGGAGATAGATAGCGATAAACTGGCGACGATCTGGCAGGACAAGCTCCCCAAGATCACCACCTTTGACGGCGGCTTTGAGACGCTGTATCTCGCAGAGATGGACGAGAGCTTTGAGGGTGCAGGTCGCCCGCTTGCTTTCAGGAGCAATGACGGCAGACTCGCTTTCATGGGCTTCCCCATGTATTTCATGCAAGCAGAGGGGATTAGCCAGCTTTTGGACACCCTGATCGGGCCCTATTGGACGAGCTGTGAAGACGATATTTGCCCTCCCCCCACCGTTAGTCTGAGCTGCTATCCGAACCCATTTAATCCCAGCACCACGATCAGTTTTGAGCTTCCTAAAGCCGCCGAGATCGAACTGAATCTTTACAACCTCAAAGGTCAGCGGATCAAGCAGCTTTTCCAAGGAAGAAAACAAAGCGGCAAGCACAGCTTTGAGCTGGATTGCGAAGGTCTTTCCAGCGGCATCTATCTGATTAGATTAAAAGGAGATAACTTCAACTTGATACGCAAGATAAGCCTCATCAAATAGAGCGCGCACAACGATTGTTCTTGACTATATAGCGCGATCTATATTTTTTGGGAGAACATAAGAATTTTAAGGCGGACAGCTTGAAAAAAGTAATAATGATATTAGTCGTGTTGGCATGCTTCAGCGGCTTATTTGCCCAGAAAGGCCTGTTCAACATAAGATATGGAATGAGCACCGAGGAAGTGGACGAAGTCCTCGCCCGTGCCAGCTTCTACCCGCGTGAGAGCGAAGACAACGCCGTGAAATATTACAGCGATATGACTCTCACAGTTTCGGCTATAATGGTCTTCTTTGAGCCCCAAACAAGCAAGGTTGCGGGCTGGTTTGTGAAATATCTCCCCGATCTCGGCGGGATGAACTACCATCTCATCATCGACCGCATCCAAAACATGCACGGCACCAAGAACCACATGGATGAAGAGACCAATCAATTGATTTGGTTTTTGACCGATGTGCGCACTCTGCACGTGATGTTTGGCCCCGACGGCGGTCTCACGGCGCTTTACTATGATTCACTGTGCCCCGATCTCTTTTCATTTAGCTCTCCATCAGATGCGGAGATGAACGATTAGACTCATCGGAGATCTGGATTTCAAAACAAAAACTGCGGGGCAGATAGGCATTATCTGTCCCTTTTTTTATATAAAGAATAGGTCTAAGCACCGAATATTCCCGCCCCCCAGCAAGGAATATTCAGCACGATGAAAGATGATAAAACACGGATTTGCCATGCGCCGTGAGAGAGGATTAAGCCCCTGCAACACAGCGGATATGGCAGATCACGAAAAGATATAATTATTGCTCTTTAGGAGAGAAAGGTTTGTGAAGCGAAAGAATGCAAAAGGACAAGAGTTTAAGGTTAGCTCCGCCGAAGCTTTCCGCTGGATTCTAAGATATGTAAAGCAAAAGATTGCCGAACAGCTCAAGGTTGTTTTGGGAATCATCCTTTACTTGATGCTTTTCCAGGTCTTAGTTTTGGGAACGCCCATCATCGACGCCGGTCTCATCGGGCTTGGCATCGTGATGGTCGTGCTCGGTCTCACCCTCTTTTTGGAGGGGCTACTTCTAGGAATCATGCCCATGGGCGAGGAAGTGGGCATACAACTGCCCCAAAAGGCGAAATCCCGAACAATCTTGATTGTAGCCCTGCTCTTGGGAGTTGCGGCGACCTTTGCCGAGCCCGCCCTCGGAGTGCTCAAAACTGCCGGAAGCAGCGTTCAAGCCTGGCGCGCACCGCTTTTGTATCTGATTTTGAACAAGCATTCAGCACTTTTGATCACTGCCATCGCCATCGGCGTGGGAATCTCCATGGTGCTCAGCATGATTCGCTTCATTAAAGGCTGGTCGCTCAAGCCTTTCCTCTATGTGGTTGTCCCCACGATGATGGCGCTCTCCATAGCCAGTCTTTTCCATCCCAATTTGCGCAATCTCCTCGGCTTAGCCTGGGATAGCGGCAGCGTCACCACCGGTCCCGTCACAGTGCCCTTAGTTCTCGCGCTCGGCATAGGTTTCAGCCACATCGCCTCACAGGGTTCTGACGACAATGACGGCGGCTTTGGCGTGGCGACTTTGGCATCCTTAGTTCCCATGATAATCGTGATTTCCATGGGTTTTATGCTCTCTTTTCAGGTGCCCGAGCCCATGAGCGATGTGGAGTTCTTTTCTCCGGACAACGCCAAGAGTGAATATGTCTTCCGCGATAAGACCGAGATGACAGATTATGCCATAGCCAATGCCTCTTTGCCCGCACAGCTCGTGCTTTTCGACAACGATATGCCCCGGCTTTTGGACTACGTTCGCGAAATCTCGCAAGACGAAAACCGCATGCACGAAGTTTTTGGCTCGAAATCCAAGTTCCAACAGTGGGTCTATTGCTATGGAAACGATGAATTTAAGGATGAATTTGCCTATATGATTACAGAGGAGGCGGATTCTGGCAAGAACGGCAGCGTAGCAGGATTCAATTTTTGGGGCTATCTCTGGCGCAATTTCCTCAGTGCAATTCAAGCGATTGTCCCGCTCTCCATCTTCCTTTTGGCATTGCTCTATTTCGTTCTGCGAGAAAAGCTTCGCAAGGCAGACGAGATAATTTTTGGACTGACAATTGCCGTGATTGGCATGACCCTTTTTGGTGGCGGAATCGAACTTGGCTTGGCGAAAATGGGCGACCAAGTGGGCTCGAATATCCCAGTTTCCTTCATGGAAATGGAAGTCCCTGGCGGACAACGCACCATCCAAGGCTTTGACGAAGACATGGTCTATCAATCACTTACCCCCACGGGCGACAAAGAAGAGTTTTTCTTCCTCAATGAAGACGGGAAAACAACAAGCATCGCCTATGACAAAGAGAATTATGACCAAAATCAAGGCATCTATCGCTATACTCCCAAGCGCGGTCCCCTCTTCGGCAAAGGAAGGATCACCTTGCTGGGCATCATCGTCGTCATGATCTTTGCCTTCATCATGGGCTATAGCGCGACCCTTGCCGAACCTGCTCTCAGCGCTATGGGCATCACCGTCGAAGACCTCACCGTCGGCGCCTTCAAAAAGAGCATGCTCATCCAGGCGGTGGCGATCGGTGTCGGCGTGGGCATCATGTTAGGCGTGGCGCAAGTGATCTGGCACATCCATATCTTCTATCTCTTAGCGCCGATTTACACTCTTCTTATGTTCGTAACCCATTTCTCCACAGAGGAATATGTCAATATCGGCTGGGATAGTGCGGCGGTGACCACCGGCCCCATCACGGTTCCCTTGGTGCTCTCCATGGGGCTGGGCATCGGCGGACAGGTGGGGGCGATAGAAGGCTTTGGCATCGTCTCCTTAGCTTCATGCTGCACAATAGTTTCCGTGCTTAGTATGGGGCTCTATGTGAACCTGAAACGCAAGCGACTTTTGAACGTGATGCCCGAATCACACAGCGATTTTGAAGCGGAGGATGTAGCAGCATGAAATATAGCAAAGTTAGCATGATTGTCAGCCGCGAGATCGGCAAATCCATCGCCGAAGAGCTTGTCGCCTTTGGCATCCGTCACCATTTCAATGAGATAGGCAGGTCGTCTATACTCGATCGGAACAAGAGTTTTTCCTCATTCTTCAGCAAACCGGCATTGATCAGCTATCCCGTGGACATCCTGAGTTTCTTTTTGCAAGAAGAAGAGGATCGCGCCGTATTGGGCTATTTTGCAAAGAAATATGACCTTAGCAGCCCCGGCAAAGGGAGCATCTTCAGCCAAGATGTCGAAATCTTGAATGTGCATGAAGATTATAAGCCAAAACAGGAGCTGAGCTTCAAGCATAACGGTGATGAAAGCAGCCTTTTTAGCAATCTCACCGGCATCGTGTGCGTGGTTCAGCGCGGCGAAGGCGATAAAGTGGCGAGAATTTCGCTAAACTATGGCACCAGCGTTCCGGCTACCACATACGGCGAAGGCTCCGGCGTGCGCGATAAACTCGGACTTCTGCGCATCACCCTGCCCGCCGAAAAAGAGCTGATCAATCTCGTGCTCAGCCGCCACGACGCCGATGCAGTCATGGAACTCTATATCAGCGAGGCAAAACTCGATGAACCCGGACGCGGAATCGCCTATTCTTTCCCCATCAAACATGGCATCATCAATACCAAAATATCGCGCAGTCAGACCGATTCTGCGGCGAGCGTAGAGCAGATGGTGTCTGCCATCGACTCGCTCAAAGGCGGCATGGAATGGCGTAAATCCAGCCTGGAACGCGAGAGCTTTAAGAGGAGGGAATTTCTCTATGACCTCGTGGGACTCAACCTCATCTGTGAGGAAGGACACGGCACGGGGCTCGTGGAGGCGGCGATGAGTAGCGGCGCACCGGGCGCAACCATCTGTAAAATCCGCTATACAAACCTCGATGGCGAGATGGAAATCCACCGCAGCATGAAGGAACTCTGCAAGATGATCGTGCCGGAAAGCCAAGTGCCGGATATCTGCGAAGCATTAGAGAAAACGGGGTGTTTTGAGAACGAGGCGAAGGCTTTGCTCTATAGCTTGCCTGTGCAGAAGGCATTTACATATCGGGCAAAGCGTTATTGAACTATTGTGTCCATAGGCTTCCTATGCCTTCCTTATATGGTTCTGGTGATGATATGGTCATGATGTGGTCATGGGCATGAGCATATCATAAGCGGGCGATGAGCGTAATGATATAAGGAAGCAAGGGTTTAGGAGTTTGGCAGAAAAAACGATATGGGATACATAAAGTTGGGGTGAGATATGTTAAACGGCTGATAGATTGATAGTTGAATATTGTGATATCAGTAAAAACAATGGTGAAAGAACTAATTTTCTACAATTCATAACTCAGGAAAAGAAGAGCTCCTCTTTTTTAAACTCTGTCGAAAACCATGCTTTTAATTGCCATCTTTTCTATTAAGAAAATATTGGAAATATGAGGAATTATATTGGTGTAATTACGATTATTCTTCAGATCATGGAAATTATCAATACGGTGTCCTTGATAACCATAAAAAATGAGGCTGTAAATGAATTGAAAACTTTGAGTTGTGATGTTATTTACAGCGGATATTGTGAAGGTGATATTTTAGCAACTTCCAAGATTATAAATTATAATACATTGATATAAGAGTCGTTGAAAGACCACTGAGATTTAACTTTTATAAACATGGTGCAGGCAGAAAAAGCATAATATAGAATAGCTGGCTTGCTGATCTACCAGATAATTTTGCATCAAAGCGAGAGGGAGTGTGCGCCCTATCGATGATAAGAGGTGATCTTGAATGATAGCCAACCATAAATCCCACATATGCCCCGGCTTTTTATGTGAGAAAACTTCGTATAACAGGCTGTCGTATTTTGGCAGCTTTCATAGCAAATCGGCTTTTTAGACAGCAAACAAAGGGGAAAAAACACAGTCGTTTTAGCATAGATATTCAAGATAGTGAAAAGAAAAAAGCCATTATTTTAGAATAATTTTCAAACCTATAAAGTTCAACATAGCATGGTCTAAGCATCAGAAAATGCCGATAATTCCTCAGTAAAATAAAAAATAAACTTAGAGTTTACATATTATATCTTGACAAGCTAAACATGATAAATAAATTTGAAACTATCAGTTTATAAATAAAAGAGGTTAATATGAATATTATTAATGAGCTGCTAAAGATTGGCTTTTCGGAATATGAAGCAAAAACATATATTGCTTTGTTATCGAGGAACAGGCTAAGCGCAAGTGAGGTGTGTCAGCTTGCAGGTGTTCCCAAAGGAAGAGTCTATAGCATTCTTTCATCTCTCATGGACAAGGGAATGTGTATAATGCTTCCCGGCACGGTCAAGAGATATCGGGCTTTACCACCCGACGAGACATTCGCCATGCTTTGCACCCAAAAAAGAAACGAATTTGAAGCCCAGGAAAAGAACACACTCAAACTCTCGGAACATTTGTTGGACATTTACGATGAGGAAGGCAACGAAGGAAATGACTTCGATAGTGTTTCTATTTACACATCGATTCCCAATATTTCAAAGAAAAGCGAATACATGATCGAGCATGCGCAATCGATTCATCGCTCTTTGTGTAAACCACCTTATATAACCATTCAAAAAACAGAAGAGCTTGAAGCGAAATCATCACCATTTTTTGCTGCAACCGAAAAAGGCACGGAGTTCATGGCTATATATGAGATAGAGAGAGACAATTTTGATAACTTCAACTGTATATGCAAGTTCTTCCATGATCGTGGTGAGAAGGTCAAAGTAATGGAAAAGCTTCCTCTCAAACTAATAATAATGGATTCTAAGGCTGCGATGTTCACCATGCATCACAAGTCTCTTAAAAAGAATCAAATAACATCAATGTACGTAGAAAACTCAGACATAGTGTTTGCTTTGACAGACCTATTTGATTATTACTGGAGCATAGCAACGAGCTATACTGATTTTGTGACAAACGGATACAAACTGAATTAATCAACAAACAAAAGGAAAAAACAATGAAGAAAAGACAACTAATTCTCACAATCGGCCTATTGACCCTCCTTTCTTGTTTATTCGGGCAAGCAGGCGGGGTGTTTTTTCAGGAAGATTTCAGCGGCATGGACCTTAATCAAGTTCCAAGCGGTTGGGTTTCTTCATCAAACTATTGGAAAGTGCGAAACTCAAACGATGCGGGGGGAAGCAGTCCCGAGCTTGGCTTTATGTCCAGCGAAACAGGTGTTTTCAGAATACATACGCCCGCAATTGATATTTCAGGTGCCAGCGATCTTGAATTAATATTGACGCAGACTACTTATGATGCGGATGATCCAGGTCCTTACACCTTGAAACTTGATGTATCCAATGATGCAACAAATTGGACAACGGTGTGGTCTGTTGTCGATCCCAGCGATTTCGTATATGAAACCTTTACTTATTCTTTGAGTAACTTTGCCAGTTGGGATACCATATATCTTTCATGGGTTTTTGACGGTATAGGTTATGAGTGTGATGGTTGGTGGATAGACGACATCTTTCTTTATGAGCCAACCCCCTTTCCTGGGGAGGCCGTTTTGGTTTACCCTCCAGATGAAGCCGAAAGCATTTTAGCTCCTCTTTTTTTGAAGTGGGAAAGCGGTCTTTCTGCCGAACCGACAGGCTATAAACTGTATTTTGGCGAAGAAAATCCTCCACCTTTGTTGCAAGACTTAGGAGACGTTACCAGTTATTTCACGGGTGATTTGCAGCTTGAAACCACCTATTATTGGAAAATTGTACCATATAATCAAATTGGAGAAGATAACACTTGCCCTGTTTGGAGTTTTACCACTGGCATAAATCCTACTATTACCTTCCCTTATGCCCAAAACTTTGACGACGTCGTAAGACCTACCTTTCCTTATGGTTGGAGAAAAATTGAAGAAGGTCTTACCGGCGCAGCCGGAGTTGAGATCTATCATCTCACGGCACCGCGTTCTGCACCACACCACGTGCGCATGAACGTCACTCGCAACACGGGAGATCAGGTCTTAATGTTGATTTCTCCGCCAATCCAAAACATATCCAGAAGCAAGATTATTTTTTGGATGAAATCGGGCTATCTGCCGAATGCTACTCCCTTGGAAATCGGTACGATGTCTGATCCTTTTGATCCTTCCACCTATGAAGTATATCAGACTATCCCTGTTTCCGAGATGTCCACAAACTACGTGGAATATACGATTAGTTTTGGAGATTATGAAGGAACAAATAATTACATAGTATTCAACAAAAATACAGTTACAAACTTATCTACCATTGCATATATCGATGACTTTGTTTTGGAAGAGCTCCCTGGTGATCCTCAAATAGTCACTTCCATCCAGAGCATGCAACTGTATGGCACCGAAAATGAAAGTTCGCCTGTCTATAAGTTGCAGATTACCAACGGTGGAACCGGAACTTTGCTCTTGGAAGAAAGCGATGTAGAGATCATCGGTGAAAACGCTGCTGATTTCGATTTCGTTAGAACAAACTTTCCATTAGCGATACCAGAACAAGAGAGTGCAACTATGGGCATTATCTTTAGCCCCAGCTCTGCGGGTGAAAAGCTTGCTACGCTTTCATTATCTGGGAATGCCGTAAATACCCCATACTTGATAGACCTAAACGGAACAGCCTTCCCAAGCGGCACAGCTGTTTTGGGGCACGGAACCAAGGGAACAGACAGTGAAAATGAAGGGGTGTTAAATATCTTTTTCAAATGGCAAAAATCACAGTCCGTCTATACTGCAGCAGAACTGAATGCCGCTGGGATATCTGGACATCAGTTACTTACGCAGTTTGGCTATTATGTGGATAGTGCTCCAAATTCTATATTAACAAACTTCCAAATCAGGATGAAACATACTTCCATGCAGAGCGCAAGTGCTCATGAAGTGGATATCAATGAGGCAGATGTTGTCTATAGCAATGCGGCTTATATGCCTGTTGCCGGCGGATATGATTTGCTGACATTAGATCGTCCTTTTGGCTGGAATGGAGTTGATAACATCTTAGTCGAGGTATATTTTGGACCAGTTGATACAACGAGTGGAAGCGGACGCACCAGAATCTATGATGATCCAGTGGCAAACGGATTTAGGAATGTTCGCTCCAGCGTGAATGACATTGCGCCTGATCACACAAGCCAGGTGAGAAATATCAAGTTCCAAGCTTTGATGAAGTTTCAAGATTCAGACATTGGAGCTTGGCCTGTTCTCACTAAAAAGTCGAGAATAAGCACGGTTGTACCATATAACGGAACCAGCCAAGAGAGCTTACATCTGTTTAATGCTGGGGATCAAAATCTCAGCTATAGTGTGTCTGTTGACGATCATCAGGGATTGTTTAGTTCTGTGCCTGCATCCGGCGCACTCATTTCCGGCGCAAGCGAGCTTATTACATTACAGTTTAATAGCTCCGGCTTTGAGGCTGGGATATATACTTTCAATCTCTTGATAAGCCATAATGCCATGTTTGAAGACATCGTTGTTCCCTGCAAGGTTAGAGTGTTGCCCAATAACACCTTTGTTTGGGAAGATTTTTCAAATTGGCCTTCTCCGGAATGGAGCACCTATAGCTCGGGCAATACTACGAACTGGGCGATATATCAAAGCGTAAATGCACAGTGTGAAATGCCGGAGATGCAGCTTTATATAAGCCCGAGTCACGGTTTTCAGGGAACTCAAAGATTGATCAGCCCAGCCATGGATACCAGAGGATTTGACAACATGTATGTGGAATTCAATCACGCCTTGGGTTCTATGATCAGCAATTCTACTATCAGGTTGGAAACCTCGTCAAACCTTACTGATTGGAACTACATAGAAGGCTTCCCCAGCAATAGTTTCACAGGGACAACCTATTCAGGCGTGATCTCAAGCAGTGATGTTGGAAGCGAAACTTTCTATGTTGCATGGACTTATGAGAGTGCTACTATGTCTATTGGCATCAGTTGGAGCATTGACGATGTGATCATAACCGGTGCACAAAACAATGGTATAATAGCAGGACAGGTAAGTTTGAGTCTCCCAGATGTTTTGAGCAACGTTCAGATCATTGTCAACGAGAGAATCTACTATCCTGATATGGAAGGTTTATTTAGCATCAGCTTATACCCTGGAAGCTATCATGTTGTCGTAAAGTGTGATGGATATGAATCACAAGTGGCAAGAAACGTGGTGGTGACGGCGGGTAACACTGAAACCCTGGAATTCAATTTGCAACATCCCACTGATGTTTTGTATCCTGCTACGAACTTTAACGCCGATGTCGCAAGATATAACACTGTTCAATTGGGTTGGCAAGTGCCGAACATTCAGGAAACAGAGATATTCTTCCATGATGGCTATGCAAATCAAGGAATAAGCGTAGGAGAGCATGTCGATGCCATCTTTGCCATGCGCCTTACAGAGACAGAATTGCAAAACTATTATGGTTGGAACATCAAAGATGTTAGCTTTATGCTGCATGAAATGGAATTTGAAAACGCGGTTGTTCAGATCTATGAAGGTGGTGGAACAACAGGTGCTGGCACCTTGATCTATGAGCAAAACGTAAATAATAAAGCCATTGATAAAATCTGGGTGAATCAGCGAATAAACGAAACCATCACTATTTTGCCGGATACTGAATACTGGATTGCCTACTATCTGGAGGCCGCACAGGGATATCCTGCAGCTTGCGATGAAGGTCCTGCTGTTGCGGGCAAAGGTGATATGATTTATAAAAATGGACAGTGGCAAAGCCTCTCACAAAGTGATGGGATCAGCGTAAACTGGATCATAAACGTGAGCTTAACCAGCCCGCAAGAGCGAATGGCAGATGCCCTTACAAACATAAACAATACAGCGATAGTTTCGCAATATTATCCCAAAAATCATGCCAAAAAGAACGGTGTGGGTATTAGTGATAGGATCGCTGCTGAAAAGCATAATCCCAGCCGTAGCATCCAAGGCTTTACACTGTTTAGAGATGGAAATGAGATACAAACCTTTAATATTCTTAGCTATAACGATACTGACCTGCCTGCAGGTAGTTATTCATATAGTCTGCGAACAAACTATGCTGATGGCAGTATCTTTACGCCTTATGAACTTGAAGTTATGATAGATTTGCCTGCACCGACAGACTTGCAGACAGAAGTATTAGAAAAAAATGTGCAAGCATCTTGGCAAGCTCCTACAGCTTTTGCTACGGGAGTGGTCTCTTACAAAGTCTATCTAAATGATGAGTTTGTGCTCAATGTAAACGGCACATCTTGTGTCTTAGAGAATCTTGAGGTTGGAGAATATGTGCTCAATGTGGCCGCGATCTACAATGGAAATCATGAAGGAGATTGGTCTGAAAACCATGAATTCATTGTTGAGCCTACATCAAATGAGGATTTGGTCAATCCTGTGAATGCACTGTTTTCAAATTACCCGAACCCCTTTAATCCACACACTAATATACAATATTCCGTGAAAGAGCCCACCTTTGTCAGTTTGGAAATATTCAACTCCAAAGGACAAAAGGTGAGAACTTTAGTTAATGAGTTTGTGGATGGTTCTTTACACACTGTAAGATGGGACGGAAAAGATGATAATAACAATAAGGTTTCCAGCGGAGTTTATTTCTACCGCATAAAAACCTCTTCATTTACGCAAATGAAAAAAATGTTGCTTATGAAATAGATAATCAACAGTAGCAAGATAGAAAAGCAAGATGAGAGAGGAGCCGCTTTGGTGGCTCCTCTTTTGATTTTGGCAAAATAAGTTTGTTTTAACGGGCTTCTGTTATGTTGTCTAAATGATCCTATCCCAGTTTTAACACCGATTATAAAGCGACACGCATGTTATCGACATTATTTTCATGGTGTTCTCTGTGTTATGCAACGGCTACACTTCCTCCACAAAGCTTCAATCTTCCTCAAGAGGAACTGTCTCAAAAGAAAGTAGTTGACTTAAAAACAAATATAAGTAGCATGGGGCTATCAGTTAAATCAAATATAAAATGCACTTAACGAGGGATCGACACGATGCCCTAATAGAACCAAAATCAAGGAGTTGGAATTTACCCCAAACTTTGAGAATAACAAGTAATCAAACACAGACCAAAAGGAGTAAGAAGATGACAAAGACGAGACTTATCTTGATTTGCATTACCCTTATCGGACTTATGATTGTCAGTGGGCTTTTTGCCGAGGATGTCATAAGGGTCATTCGCAAGGATGGCAGCTACGTTGACTTTCCTATCAGCGAATTTGACAGCATCAAACACGTCCAATCAGGTGTTTCCGTTACGAGCAGTCGCCAGATCAGGGACGGAGACGGAAACGTGTATAACACAGTGCGTATAGGAAATCAGGTGTGGATGGCAGAAAACCTCCGCACAACGAGGTTTATCGATGGCACGCCCATCCCGGAAGTTCAGGATACAAACACATGGAAATCGGCAAAGACTCCGGCAATGTGTTGGCCTCATAATAACAGAGCCGCTTATCACAATAGCTATGGCATACTCTATAATTATGAGGTTGCAAACAGTAACAAATTGGCGCCTGCGGGCTGGAGAGTTCCCACCGAGCAAGACTTTGAGGAGCTTTTGGCATATCTGAGTCAAAATTCACAAAATGCCCCCAAAGCATTGACTACGAACCAAAGAGGATTTTGGAAAGATTACGTGGGAAGCAATGAGACGGGATTTACAGCTCTGCCAGGCTATAGACAAAATTGGGGTGAGATGAATTTCAACGGAAAAGTGGGAGCACTATGGTCGTCCACGCCGCAGAAAGGAGATAGCTCAAAAGCACGAAGCCTTGAGTTTGATGTGTCGGGCAATGGAAAAACGTGGATGGGTACCAGCGGTCGCACTGCCGGATTGTTTATCCGCTTTATCAAAGAATAAACAGAGTTCAAAAAGCCTATTTAGCGGGGTGGATATTCCTCTCCGCTTTTTTGTTTGCAGGGTTTTGACGGGTTCATGGGGAAAAGGCTCTTGGCAACGAGGACGCTTTCAACCCGGAGCCTTTTCAAGGTTTTTGGCAACGAGGACGCTTTCAAACCGAAGGCTTTTCATTAGCCAGCCAAAGTAAGCGCAAAAAATAGCGAAAAACCTCGTTTTTTTAGCTAAATAAACCATTAATGCGTAAAGATTATTGACAGAAAGGTGCATTGCTTGAAGTTGACACTTAGGAAATAATTTTCTGGAGAACAGATGAATAAACAGAATAGAACAGCAATAGAACCTACTCGAGAGCAGGATTATGCTGAGTGGTATCAGCAGGTTATCAAAGCTGCCGATTTGGCAGAAAACAGTGATGTTCGCGGTTGCATGGTGATCAAGCCATGGGGCTATGCGATTTGGGAAAATATCCAGCGTGTTTTGGACGATATGTTCCGCGAGACGGGGCACAAAAACGCATATTTCCCGCTTTTCATCCCTAAGAACTATTTTGAGAAGGAAGCCGAGCACGTGGAAGGTTTTGCCAAGGAATGTGCGGTGGTGACCCATTCTCGTTTGGAAGACGACGGTCATGGCGGGCTCAAGGTAGCCGGCGAGCTCACCGAGCCTCTGATTGTTCGCCCCACCAGCGAGACCATTATCGGTGCATCTTTTGCCAAGTGGGTAAATAGCTATCGTGATCTTCCTCTTCTCATCAACCAATGGGCAAATGTGGTGCGTTGGGAAATGCGCACTCGCCTATTTTTGCGCACCTCAGAATTCCTCTGGCAAGAGGGTCACACGGTTCACGAAACCCCTGAAGATGCGATGGTTGAAACGCGCAAGATGCTTGAGGTTTATGCCACCTTTGCCAAGGAATATCTTGCCATCCCCGTGATTCAAGGCGAAAAGACGGAAGGTGAGAAGTTCCCCGGTGCGGTGAATACCTTCAGCATCGAGGCTATGATGCAGGATAAGAAGGCTTTGCAGGCAGGGACATCCCACTTTTTGGGTCAGAACTTTGCCAAAGCCTCGGAGATAAAGTTCCAAAGTAGAGCCGGTGATTTTGAATATGCCTGGACTACTTCTTGGGGAGTTTCCACGCGTCTCATCGGTGCTTTGATCATGGCACATAGCGATGACAATGGTCTCGTGGTTCCGCCCAAGATCGCTCCTTCGCATATCGCCATCATCCCGATCTATCGTAATGAAGAAGAACGTCAGGCTGTTCTGGAATATTGCGCAAAAGTGGAAGCACTATTTCACAGGCAATATTTTGAGGATATTCGTGTCTATACGGAATTGGACGACCGCGATCTCACCGGAAGTGAGCGCAATTGGCAATGGATTAAGAAGGGGATTCCGATCAGAATGGAGATCGGCCCTCGCGACATCAGTTCCGATGCGGTGATGGTTGCACGTCGAGATTTTGATCCCAAGCTCAAGCAAAGCATTCCTTTTGAAGAGCTTAAAGACTATGTTATGCGCAGTTTGAGAGACATCCAAGATGCTTACTATCTGCGTGCGCTGGACTTTTTGACGGATAACACCAAGAATATCGATGAAAAGGGCGAGTTCTACAGCTTTTTCACTCCTGAAAACGAGCAGCAGCCTGAGATTCATGGCGGTTTTGCCCTCTCTCATTGGTGCGGCTCGGAAGAATGTGAGGAGACGATAAAGACGGATCTCAAAGTGACGGTTCGCTGCATCCCCTTTGACTCCGATGAGGAAGAAGGGCACTGCATCGTTTGTGGCAAAGAGTCCAAGCGTAGAGTGGTCTTCGCAAAGTCGTATTGATCTTATGGAATATAAAAGCGCTGTAATTAGCATCGGCAACGAATTGCTGATTGGCAAAACGATCAACGGAAACATGGGTTTTTTGGGCTCGGAGCTCGCTGCGATGGGCTTTCCTGTGGATGTGTGTGAGATGATCAACGACGAGCGGGATGCTATTTTGCAGAGTATATCTCGCTGTTGGGAAAAATATGATGTCGTGATCAGCACGGGCGGATTGGGTCCCACAGAGGATGATATCACGCGCAATGTGATTGCAGATTTCTTTGGGAAAAGACTAAAGTTTGACGAAGAGGTGTGGGAACACATCACCAATATGTTCAAATATAGAAAGACTAAAATGGCTGATTCAAATAGAGTTCAAGCCATGATCCCAGAGGATTTTACTGTGCTGAAAAACGATAGAGGCACGGCGCCGGGCTTGTATTACAGCGAGGGTGGAAAACACTTCTTTGCGCTGCCCGGAGTGCCGATGGAGATGAAGCATCTCTTCAATTTCCATCTGCGTAAGATTTTGATTGATAATTTTGAGGATATCAGCGGAGTGGTGCAACAGGATTTGCATACCTTTGGAGTGTCTGAATCTGCACTTGCCGAGATGATTTCCGAAAAAGAATTGCCCAAAGGGGCACATTTGGCGTGGTTGCCACAGATGGGCAGGGTGGACTTGCGCATCTATGGCAGCGATATGGATGCGCTCAAGGCGGCGCGCGAGGTCGTAGTTCGCAAAGCGGGAGAATATATCTGGGCGATTGATGCCGAGTCTCCGGCGGCGGTTTTGCTAAGTTGGCTCAAAGAGCGTAAGCTCAAGCTCGCCATTGCGGAATCTTGCACGGGCGGTTGGGTGCAAAAGCATATCACTGCTGTGCCGGGCTCCTCCGAATCGTTTTTAGGCGGAGTGGTCAGCTATTCCAACGAATCCAAAATGAAGCTCTTAGGCGTTAGTGAAAAGACCTTGGCGGAGCATGGTGCCGTGAGCGTGGAGACGGTCTCGGAGATGGCGCGCGGAGTGCAAAAACTCTTTGATGCGGATATCTCGATTGCGGTGACAGGCGTGGCGGGTCCAGGCGGCGGAACTGAGGTCAATCCCGTAGGAACCGTATATTTCGGCTTCTGCGTAGGTGATAAATCCTTCGACGCAAAACAGATTTCTTCCGGTGATAGAAACAGCGTTCGCCATCGCGCTGCAGAAGCTGCTATCTTACATCTTTATAAATATTTAATGGATGAATAAAGTGAAAGTATTAGTCATAGGCGGCGGGGGCAGGGAACACGCATTAGCACACGCTTTTGCGCGTTCGGCTCGCTGTGAAAAGGTCTTTGTATCTCCCGGGAATGCGGGTATTGCGCTGGAATATCCCTGCGTTATGCTTCCCGATAGGGAGAAGATATATGAATATTGCATCGATGAGGGGATAGGCATGGTCTTTATAGGTCCCGAACAACCGATTGCCGAAGGGCTTTCGGATTATCTCGTGGCAAAAGGTGTGCGCGTGCTTGCGCCATCCATGGCTGCGGCGAGACTCGAGAGCTCTAAGGCTTTTGCGAAAGAGATTATGCAGAGTTGCGCTGCGCCTTGCGCAAAGTTTCGCATGATAAAGAGCTCTAAAGAGGCTGGGGAAATTTTGCCCACTTTGGAGCTTCCCATCGTGTTGAAAGCAGATGGGCTCGCAGCCGGAAAAGGCGTGATCATCGCTTATGATCATGATGAAGCACAAGAAGCTTGTAATGAGCTTTTAGCGGCTCAGTGTGGATCTGAAGGGGTTTTGGCAGAGGAATATTTGGAAGGCTGGGAAGCCTCGCTCTTTGTGTTTAGCGATGCTAATGGCTTTTGCACAAGCGTCTTTGCGCAGGACCACAAACAGCTTTTGGATAATGACAAGGGACCCAATACAGGCGGTATGGGCGCATATTGTCCGGTCGCCGAAGCCGAACCCTATCGGCGTGAAGTGGAAGAAAAGATTGTCGCACCCGTTTTGGCTGAGATGAAAAAGCGCGGAAATCCTTATTTTGGAATTCTCTATGTGGGCTTGATGATGACGGCTCGCGGTGCGCATGTGATAGAATTTAACTGTCGCTTTGGCGATCCCGAAGCGCAGGCGGTTTTGCCTATGCTCAAGACAGACTTTGTGGAGCTTTGCGAGGCAATGTTTGAGGGCAAAGTGGGGCAGATCAAGCTTGACTGGGAGTCGGGCTCTTGCCTTGCCGTGATCATGGCTGCCGAGGGCTATCCCGGTACTTATGTGAAATCCCTCCCCATCAGCATTTCTGAGCTGGAGGGCAGAGTCTATTATTCCGGAGTAACAAAGGGCGAAAATGGGCTCATCAGCAGTGGCGGCAGAATATTGGCGGTGGTTAATGGGGGTGAAGACCTCAAAAGTGCGCGTGAAAAGGCGTATGCAGACCTCGGACGGATATCCATCCCGCAAAGCGTATATCGCAAGGATATCGGCACGAGAATAAATCGTATTTCCAGGGTGGAGTAATTAATGAAGAGATTTTGGTTTTGTTTGTTGGCGATGCTTCCCATCTTTGTTTTTGGTAAGGCTATCAACCTGATCAGCGAAGATGCTTCCTCATTGAGGTTGAATTTTGAGATGCCGGAATTTAGTCTTGATGAGATAAAGTCTGGCGGCGAGATTTGGCAACAGATTGTGTGTGATGAGGGAGCTTATACCGCAGAGGAAGGACATCCACAGCTGAGGATGTTTGCCGTGCCGATTGCCATCCCCGTTGATGGATATGTAAGCGCAGAGATCGTGTCATCCCGCCAAAGAGAGCTCTCGGATGTCAGGCTTTTGCCCGTGCCGGAGATGCTGGTGGATGGAGATAAGGTGGAATATCAAGCGCGGCGTGATTTTATGGCATATCAGCGGTCAAGTGCATATCCGAGCCAGATTTTGGAAGTATCGGAGCCGGCATTTGTGGGGGACAGGCGTTTCGTCACCTTGCGTGTATATCCTTTTCGCTATTATGCAGCTTCAGAAAGGCTTACTATCTTGGAAGATATGGAAATCTTGGTCACCATCGGAGGCACAAAGAGAGAAAGCCGGAATTGGCGCATGAGCGAGAATCCCATAGACAAGGCGGGAGACAGCTTTTTTGTCAACAATCAAAGCTCACTCGGATGGCGTTTAGAAAAGACAAGAGACTATAGCTATTCCTCTCCCAAATCGTCTCTTAGCGGGATCAATGAGATTCAATTTGTGGTGGATGCCGAGGGGATATATCAGGTTCGCTATGATGAGCTCAAAGAGCTGATCGTGGAGATGACAGACTCCCTGAATGTGGATATGGCGTGGGATATTGATAAGATCGATCCGAGGAGGCTGGAACTCAACGATAGAAATGGTCAGGTGCCCATACACTTTGTGGGTGAAAACGACGGGAAGTTTAATCAGGGCGACTACTTTGAATTCTATGGCGATAGGCTGGCGGGCGAAAACTCATATTTTGGTGCGCATACTGCGGAAAATGTATATACTTTGAAGCCTGTTGCCGGCTATGGTGCGAGGATGGTGGTGGAAAATGGCGGTTTGGTGGATAGCAACGCCGCAAACTACACCCGTCCTGAGGCTTATGAGCACACGATTCACTTTGAACAGCAACTGATTACAGACAAGCTGGGGCAGGCATGGAGCTCGTCAAATCCTGAGTATTATCGTGAAGACAACTGGTTTTGGCGCAGGGTGAGAGCACCTAACTTGGAGATCGTTCCTGTCCGACTGCAATATCCTTTGGATAGTGACACCCAAAAGGGAAGTGCAAAGGTGTCGCTGCAGGGCTTGACCTATGTGAATAAATTGCCAGCCGGTCAGTTTGATCACGATGCAACGATTCGCATCAATCAATCGATGATAGGCTCTCACAGTTGGGTTGGGCAAACGGAACAGGTCTTTGTTGCGGATAAAACCATCACCAATTCATTTTTGAAACATGGTGAGAATAGTGTGTATATCAGTCTTTCGGGGAATACACCTTCGGGAGATAATGAACAGGTTTTGTTGGACTATATCAATCTCACCTATTGGCGTGAATATAAGACGGATGAGGATTTTATCAAGTTTACGAAGCCCTCAAATCGCCCCAATGGGCTTTATCAGTTTGAAGTGCAGGGCTTTTCTTCCTCGAATATATCGGTGTATAAGATAGGCTCCAGCATCTTTAACAGTATGCAGATCGAACCTTTTAACATAGGCGGACATGCGCCATGGTCGGTGAGTTTTCAGGATAGCGTCCACTCCCAAAGTGTGCGCTATTATGCCGTTGAAGAAAGCGCCAAAAAGACTCCTAAGAGCATGCGCTTGAGCTTGCCATCTGATCTTAAAAACCCCATGAATTCAGCTAATGTTGTGGTCGTTGCGCCCTATGCTTTCACTCTTGCAGAGGGCACACTGGACTTGGTCGAGCTCTGGGAATCTGAAGGGCATAGCGTGATGGTTGTCGATGTGCAAGATATCTATAATGAGTTCAATCATGGAATTGTCTCGGCGGATGCCATCAAAGATTTCTTCCGGTATGCTTATAATAATTGGAGTTCACCGCAACTCAGCCACGCCATCCTCTTGGGTGAAGGGATTGCGGATACGCGCGATAATAGCCCCAGCAGGAAATATAACCTCATCCCCGTGCGCAAAACATGGACAGACAAACACGGTGCAACCGCCAGCGATAACTGGTATGCACGCATTGTGGGCGACGATCTTGTCCCCGATATCAGCGTTGCGCGCATCACTGCCTGGGAAGTGGAACAGATCGCAGACTATGCCGCAAAAGCGCGATCCTATCGTGAAAGCTTGCAGACCAATAGGCTGTGGAATAGCACCTTGACCTTCACGGCGGGCGGAAAGATTGACGACGGACACGATATGTTTTCGCGTCAGTCCGAAAATATCCGTAAACTTTCGGTTCCCGAAAAATATCATGTGAAAAGAGTATATACCAGCACGCAAACCGTTAGTCGCGAATATTTTGGTGGAACCTTTGACCTTAAGGATGCCATCAATAGCGGAACTCAATATGTTCAATTTATGGGTCACGGTGGCGGAATGGTCTGGGCGGACTATAACCTCTTCAATCGTAATGATATTGCTACTTTGAACAATAGGACCTATCCGGTGTTTTTGTCTCTCTCATGCTATGCTTCAGCGTTTGATACAAATGGATCGTCATCGATCTCGGAAGCACTAATATTACAGCCAAACAAGGGTGCGATTGCCACCCTTGGCTTTGCCGGCTTGGGTTATCTCTATCAAGACGAAGAGTGGGGACTGGCTTTTTGTGAGGCAGCTTTTGAGCAGGATTTCCCTACGCTCGGAGATGCTTATATCTATACTTTGGCTCGGTTTTTTACCACGACCTCCGGTATGGATGCACGCTATGCGCTCACCAACGGCAGTGCCTATCTCGGCGATCCGCTGATTCGATTTAATAAGCCTTCCCCGGATGTCGAGGTCAGCCTGTCTGCGGGGACGCTGAATCCCGGTGAGACGATCAATGTGCAAGCTGAATTTCCAACTGATGTGAACATGGCGCGACTCTATGTGCTCAATGAAAATGAGATTGTGCAAAATGTGCCTTACGATATGCCGGCGGTGGGTGGGAACTTCAGTGCTAACTATACTATTCCTCAGAACTTGAATAACTATATGAACAGAATTCGTGTGGCAGGCTATTCTTCGCAGAAAGAGTATATCGGCTCAAAGAAGTATGCCGTGGGCAGAGCGAATATCGAGCACTTAGCTTTCATTCCAGAAGCACCGGCTTTCTCTGATTCAATCGGTTTTAAGGCGAGTGTGTTTAGTCCCTCCGATGTCGCCTCATTGATATGTAGGGTGCGAACAGACAGTGTTCTTGTGAATAATCAGTGGAGAATTATCTGGGTAGATTTGCCTATGGTGCAGAGCAGTTCAGAACCCACTATCTGGGTCACGAGTACGAAGCTGGAGAAGCAGCGCTCGGGAAAGGAACTCTTTTATAAGTATAGGCTTACCGATAATCTGTCGCGAGGGTATGAGAGTAGATTGACCTCCTTTTTGGTAAAAGGGCCGGACTTGATGCTCAAAGATATTCAGTTTGTTGATGAAGGTGGAGTTCCCAAACTTCGGGTGAAATCGACAAATGTCGGAAATGTCGCTGCGCCAATGACCGATCTTCGAACCTATTACCGATTGGGCGAAGGTTCCTCTTACCCTTCGGTGCTGTTTTCCACTCAAGACTTTGCGCCTCTGGGCGTGAACGAGGAGAGATGGGATGAGATTCCGTTAAGCGGAGCACCACAGGGGATTTTGAGAATTGAAGTAAGAGTGAATGCCAGCAATGCCTTCACTGAATTGCATCTCTTTGTGAATACAAATAACTATATCAGTATCGTTGTGCCCTTTAACTACCATGATGTGGATAGTAGTGGTGGAGTGTTTAGCAGTGCGGACAATAATGTTGATTGCATGATTCCCAGCGGGTTTGTCTCCGGGAATAGCACGCTTTCTATCAACACTGTCAGTGAAGAGCTACCGCATCATCAGCCGGACTTGCATGGAATTCTCATGCGTAATCCTGCCGAGGGACTGAGTTCTCAAAGCTCGATCGCTTATGACGTTCAGGTTTTCGATTCGGCGGTGGTGGACTCTCTGGGCTTCTTTAGAGGCGGCAAGAGGCTGGAATTGCTCTTCAAATATCACGCAACGGATGAGGAGACTCAGGGATATGAGGGAGATAACAGCTATAAACTCTATCGCTGGAATCAGGAGTTCGAGCGCTGGATACTGTTGGGCGGACACATCTCAACTTCAAATAATACGGTCGGCTTTGAGATCATCCGCAATGGCGTTTATAGCATCTTCCGCAATACGGATACGCAGGCGCCTACCATTGACGTGAACGTGGAAGATCAGGAGTTTACCCTGGGAGGATATGTCTCTTCGGACGGGGTAGTTTCCATCTTGCTCAGCGATGCTAATGGAATTGACGTGATTGACGACTCCATCAAGCTCTATCTCAATGGAAGTGTGGTGGATGACAGCGAGTATGTTATCAGTGTGAATAAGGATAATATTAGCAGTATCCCGGTCAAATATCAGCTCAGCCTTGATGCCGGCATTCATGAGATGAAAGTTGACTGTAGTGACTTAAATGGTAATTTTGTTACACGAGTGATCCAATTCACCGTAAATAAGAAGTTTAATATCGTGAATATCGGCAACTATCCCAACCCCGTGGTGGGGCGTGCACAAGACCCGAAAAATGATGGGAGAACGAGATTCACCTACGTTCTCACCGATAGCGCTGATGAGGTCTATATCAAGCTCTACACCGTTTCCGGCAGACTGGTCAAGACATTCAAGGATCTGCCCGTGGGCGTGGGATATCACGAGTATCCGCGCAGCGTGCACGGTTGGGACTGTCGAGACGATCAGGGATATACCCTTGCGAATGGGGTTTATTTCTATAAGGTCGTTGCACGAAAGGGAAAACACAAGATCGAGAAAACCATGAAGATGGCGATCTTAAGGTGATTTGGAGGAGAAAATGAAAAAGAAAGTAATGATATTTGTCTTCCTGCTTGTGGCTGCAACGGCACTTTTTGCCGGGCGTTATGGCGGAGATTTTATGATGATCGGGGCAGGGGTTCGCTCTCTGGGAATGGGCGGCGCATTTGTCGCTCTGGCAGATGACTCTTCAGCGATCTATTGGAATAGTGGCGGGATTTCTCAGATTCGAGAATCCGAAGCCTCTGCAATGCACGCCTTCCTCTATGGGAATCTGGCGAGCTATGATCATCTTAGTTATATCCAGCCCTTGCCAAATGAGGTTTCCATCGGCTTTAATGTCACACGGCTCACAGTTAGCGACATTCCATTTTTTGATGAGAAATATCTGATCGGGACAAACGTTGACCAGCGTATCAGCGATAGTGATTACCATCTGCCGGGCGTTCCTGATGGCAAGTTTCGCTCTACAGATGATCTCTATCAGTTCTCCTTTTCCAAAAACATCAATTTGAATGCCGATATGGGCTGGCAATTCTTTGCTATTCCCATGGAGATTGGCTTAGGCGCAAACGTGAAATTCATACAGCGCAAGATCAAGGATAACTCGGGCAGTGGCACCGGTTTGGATTTTGGCGTCAAGATCAAGACGGATATGGCGGTGCTCTTTGATGAAGATGACTTTGGAAACCTGCATATAGGCTTCAACTTTCAAGATATTGCGGGGACAACCGTGCGCTGGGATACAGTAAGCGAAAACCGGGATAAGATACTGTTTAACACCAAATTTGGTTTAGCCGCACAACAGCCCATCCCCTCGCTAAATAGCGAGATCATTGTGGCTTGGGACAAGGACTATGTGCATGGTGGAACCCATCACTTCGGCGTGGATTGGTCATATAATGAGATGGCAAATCTGCGTTTGGGATATTATGACGATAACTTCAGCTGTGGAGCCAGCCTCAACATCTATGGGGCGTGGCTGGATTATGCTTTGATTACAAACCCCGTCGGCATCACAAACCGATTGGGTCTCAGATTCAGATTTTAGGGAGCAGACATGAAAAATAGTATGATATTTATACTCATCTTATTGGTTTTGGCAGGATGCGCCGGAGAGGATAAGCCGGATAAGGACAAAACTCCGCCGATTGCACCTGTCCTGATCCCCCATCTGGGTGATACGGGCGACGAACCTGTGGTCTATAACGGAATTGAGATCGTGCTCAATGATGATAATAACGGCATAGACACTGTTCCCGAGGGTGATATGATGCGCATCATGTGGGAACCTTTTAAGGATACAGATCTTAGTCACTTCAAGGTCTTCCGCTTTTCGGATTTAGAGCCGGAACCGGTGGCTATCGACTCCGTGCGGGCTGATCGTCAACACTATCTGGATCAAGGCCCCTTGGTGGAAAGAGTGTTTTATTCCTACTATATCGAGCTCTTTGATTCCAGTGGCAATAGTGCCGTCTCAGACACCGTGTCCTATGGGATATTGCCAAAAACTCAGCTTGTTTCGCCAGCTAACAATTATGCGGGCGGGATCGAGGGTTTGCGCTTCAGCTTCAGGCGTGCTGATGACAGGGCGGGAAGATATCGCGTATTGGTATTTGGTGAAAACAACGAATTGATCTGGTTCCACGATGTTGAAAACCTTGGTCATGATCAAATGAGCGTCAGTTTCCCTTATTTAGAATATGATATTCCGGTGGGAACACTGCTGAGATGGAGGGTGGATTATTTTGATTGGGATGATGCAAACGAGATGTTTATGGGCTCGGAATCGAACGAACGCTACTATGCCGTGATAAGGGATGTCACCCCTCCCGCAGCTCCTGTCCTGATCCCTCATCTGGGGGATACGGGCGATGATCCTGTGCTCTATAACGGACAATATATCACTTTGACTGAGGCGAATAACGGGATTGATGCAGTTCCGCAAGCGGATGGAATACGCCTGATTTGGCAGCCCTTTGTGGATTTTGATCTCAATTATTATAAGATAGAAAGAGCACTTGCTGCGAATGGCCCTTGGACGAGCATCGGTCAGCAAAACTGGGAGATTGATGAATATGTGGATTCATCATCTTTAGAGTTTGATACTTGGTATTACTATCGCATGAAACTCTTTGATTTTAGTGGCAACAGTAGCACATCAAATGTTGTCAGCTATAAAATATTGCCGAAGTGTGAACCTATCTCGCCGTTGGCAGATGCTTTTGTTCCTTTGAATGGATTGGAACTGAAGTGGGAAGCTCCGGACCTTGGAGCAGGGAAATATCGCGTTTTGCTTTGGACTCAGGATGATTATTTGATCTGGCACGAGGACATTCTCGTAAGTGATGAAAAAGGTGCAATGAGTGTTACTCTCCCTGAAGATTTCCCATATATTCCCGGTGGAACTCACTTGAAGTGGCGCGTAGATTTTCTTAGAAATGATGAGGTGGGCGGCGTGAATTACGGCTCGGAATCCATGGAGCGAACACTAATTTGTGATTGATAACTCCCAATTTCATGTTGGAGATTAGGGATAAATAATGAATAATGATATACCGCTATCTTGCTTTGATATCAGAAAATGCTTGACTCAAATTACAAGTGGCGGAACTTGACTCAAATTGCGAAAGAGGAAATTGTGAAGAAAGTACTGATTTCGATCTTCTTGATCGGCATAACGTTAACTTTGTTTGCCCAAACATCGGTGACGGTCTCTCCGTCCAGCAATATCTCTGCTTACACTTTTGATGGTGCACGCAGCGGTGTGGAAAAGCTGAAGATGAATACCTATGTTTTGGGACAAGTAGGCAAACCGGGGCTCTATGTTGTCCCGGATGATACAGATTTTCTGACCTTGATTGCCTTGGCAGGCGGTCCCAGCGTTGATGCCAAGCTCTCAAAGATTAGGATAGTTCGTCCTTCTCTCGAAGAAGGCGATAAGGTTTTGTGGGTCAATCTCAAGCAATACCTTGAAACGGGTGATTCTGAGCTTATCCCACAACTGCAACCCGGTGACACCGTTGTGGTATCCGGCACTATCTTCTACGCCTTTTCTCGTGTAGCAGATTTTTTGTCCAAATTAACCATTGCGCTTAGCGTATATAACTTAGTAACTGGATTATAAAGGAAGGCAGGCGTGGAAAATCAAAATCAAAACCAAGCATATCAGGATGAAATAAACATTGCGGAATATTTTCGGATAGCTCTGCAATATCGCTATCTCATCGTTTTTATATTTGTTCTCGTTATGGCAGGCACGGTCTTCTTTACCGCGCGCCAGAGTAAGATCTATTCCGCTTCTTCGCGCATCATGCTTGAAGACCAATCCAAAGGCGCAGATTTCCTCTTTATGGGCGCGGGCGGAATGGGTAAAAACACTATCAATAATCAGATTGAGATCATCAAGAGTAAGCCCACGCTTATGTTAGCTTGGGAGATCATGAAGAAATACCCTGATTGGGATCTTTTCCCCATGGCAGCCTCTCCAAATCCAGCGGCAAGACTGGACAGGGTCAAAGTGGAATCCAAGCGTGAGACAGACCTTCTCACCATCTCCATAGAGTCCACCAGCCCAGCGGAAGCCCAAGCGGCGGCAAATGCTATCGCCGAGGCAATTCAGCAGCAAAATACTCAGCATGCACGTCTGGAATATATCACAATCAGAGAGTTTCTGGAAACCCAATTGGATGCTATCAGCAGACGCTTGCAGGCTTCGGAAAACGATCTCAGAGAGTTTAAAAACCTTAATAAGCTCACCGAACTCACTGCAGAAACCACCAAACTCATCGAAAAATCTGCCGATCTCGAAGCTCAACTTGAGGAAGCACTCACGAATATGGCTGTGAAGGCAAGAAGCGTGGAAATGATCACGCGGCAGCTTTCCGAACAGGATTCTATCCTCGTGGATGTGGATAATCTTGTGAAAGCACCTTATGTTACCGAATTGCGCAAGCAGGTGGTGGAAACTCAAGCTTTGATCACTAAACTGATCACCAAAAATGAATATCCTTTGGATCATCCACAGATACTCCTGCTTAATCGTGAGCTGGAGAATGCTCGCACCGACCTCGATCGTGAGATTCGCAAATTGGTGACCGTATCTGCAGGTAACGATCCGCTCTCACTTCGCAACGATTTGCTCAATCGCCTGATACAGGCAGACCTTGATTTGGAATTGGCTCGCACTCGTGTAAGCGGTCTTGAGCAGACTCGCGAGATGTATGACAAACGCATTATTGCGCTCCCCAATACCGAGCTTGAACTTGCACGCCTCTCTCGCAATATGCTGATGGATGGCAAAATCCACACCATGATGATGGAGAAATATGAGGATGCAAAGATAGCTGAACAGGCAAAGGTTGGAAACATCCGCATCATCGACTATGCAGAACGCCCGGTCACGCCGATCAAACCTAAGGTCTCGATGAATATCCTCGTGGGACTCATTCTCGGCTTAGGTTTAGGTATCGGTGCCGCTTTCGTGGTGCACTCCTTAGATATGAAATTGCGCACCTTGGAAGACATGGAAAACTTTGTTAAGTTGCCCATCTTGGGAACTATTCCCGTTATTCAAGAAGCTGAAGGCAGATTGCAGGAATTTGGCCAGCAGATCGATATGGCAGAGGGTGACGCTAAAGAACAGCTTACTCGCTCTATGCACTACGTGATGCAACAATTGGTTTCTTACTACGCTCCCAAATCGCCTATTGCAGAGGCATACAGAACTCTGAGAACGAATATTATCGCTCGCAAACCGGAAGGCAGTGCAACGCTCTTGGTGACATCTTCAGGCCCTAAAGAAGGAAAGACGACGTCCATATCAAATCTCGCCATAACATTGGCGCAAATGAGCGCTAAGGTCGTTCTGGTGGATATGGACATGAGACGTCCAACCGTGCATGTCAGATTTGGTGTGGAAAAAGAAAACGGCTCCAGCGACTATTTGGTGGATCCGGACGTAAAGCTTTCTGATATCGTTAAAGATAGCGGGATCATGAATCTCAGCTTGATCACCAGTGGATTTGTGCCGCCCAACCCTTCGGAGCTTTTGGCATCATCTCGCATGGACGATCTTATCAAAGACCTAAAAGATGAGTTTGATTACATCCTCTTTGATACACCGCCCGTGATTGCTGTAACGGACGCTCTTATCCTCACCAAGAAGGTGGATATGACCTTTATGGTGATCCGCAGCGGACACACCGAGAAGGGCATTGTTCGCCGCTCTAAAGAGCTCATGTCAAACGTTGGTGCCAAAATAGATGGAATCATCGTCAATGGTATCTTTGTGCAGAAATATTACAGTAAACAGAACTACTATTATTACTACTATTATTACTACTATTATTACGGAGATGAGGTTCCTAAAAAGCAGAAAAAGAATGTTGGCCGTTTCCTACGCAAAAATAAACCTCTTTCTTGAAGTTTTAGGAAAGCTTCCCGATAACTATCACGAGGTCAATACTGTGTTATGCAGTATTGACCTTTTTGATGAGATCAGATTTGTTTTGACAAAAAGCTGTGATATAATAATTTGGTCAAACTTGGACGATCTTTGTGGTGAGAATAATCTCATTTATAAGATTGCCAAATACTTACAGCATAGATTCAAGGTGTCAGCCGGAGCTGAAATCAGGCTTACAAAGCACATTCCGGTATCAGCCGGACTGGGTGGCGGCAGCTCAAACGCAGCTATTGCCATCATCTTTTTAGACAGACTTTGGCAGCTTGGGCTCTCGCAGAAAGAAAAGGAAGAGATCGCCGCGATGTTTGGCAGCGACATCAATTTCTTTCTTCATGGCGGGACAGCCTTGGGTCAAAATCGAGGCGAAAGGATCACGCCGCAGGATGATATCCTCGTGGATAATATCTTGCTGGTAAATCCCGGCATTGCTATCTCTGCCGGACTTGCTTATGGCGCTTTGGAGCTCCCGGCTCCGGGCGAGGCGAAGCTTTTTGATCCTGCCGATCTGATGAACACGATGTATAACAGACTTGAACAGACGGTGTGTGGATTATATCCAGATGTGCAAGCTCTTCTTGATGAGCTAAATAGCTTTGGCGCAAAAAAGAGCATGCTCTGTGGAAGCGGTTCCACCTGTCTGGGAATATTTGAGAATGAACGGGATTTGGCTATATGCCGTTCCCACTTTAAAGAAAAGGGCTTTTTTGCCCTTGAAACACGAACTATTTCACAGAGAGAGTACCAAAGATGTTTTCCAAGCTAAAGCTTATTACCGGCAACGCAAACCGGCCTCTTGCCGAAGAAGTCGCACGCCATGCGGGCATCCCACTTGGCGATATCGAGTTATTTAAGTTTTCTAATGACGAGTCTTTTGTGAAGATAAACGACAACGTTCGCGGCGCAGATGTGTTTATCATCCAGCCCACGAGCTATCCCGTGAACGACAGTCTCATGGATCTTCTCATCATGATGGATGCTCTCAAGCGCGCCAGCGCCAAGCGTATCAATTGCGTGATTCCATATTATGCCTATGCGAGAAGCGACAAGAAAGATCAACCCCGCGTTCCGATCACCGCCAAATTGGTGGCTGATCTCATCACGGTTGCGGGAGCGGATCGAGTGGTGACCGTTGATCTTCACGCCGATCAGATTCAAGGCTTTTTCAATATTCCCGTTGACCATCTTTATGCGATTCCCACTTTTGCTCGCTATTTCAAGAGCACCATGCAGATGGAAGACACGGTTGTCGTTTCCCCGGATTCCGGTGGAGCAAACCGAGCTCGTGCGCTTGCCAAACGACTGAACTGCACACTGGCAATTGGCGATAAAAGAAGAGTGGGCAATGACGACAAAGCGGAACTTCTCAATATCATCGGTGATGTTGCCGGTAAGACCGCCATTCTTTATGACGACATCGTTGACACCGGCGGCAGCCTGATCAAGATGGCGAAAGCTCTGGAAGAACACGGAGCTCGTCGCATCTATGCAGCTTGCACCCACGGCGTTCTCTCCGGCAAAGCAGTTGAAAATCTCGAAACTTCGCCAATAGAGAAGCTTTTCATCACAAACACCATCCAACTGGATTGCAATAAAGCAAAATGCAAGAAGATTGTTCAGCTCAGCATTGCCGAAATGCTGGCAATAGCAATAAAGAAAATACACATAGGCGAATCCATAAGCCTATTATTTAGATAAGGAAATAATGGAGGAATAAATGATATTTACTCTACAAGCAGAATCAAGAGAAACCATTAGAAAAAGCGACCTTACCCAGCTCAGAGCTGCCGGTAAGATTCCCGCTGTGATCTATGGAAAAGGTGTCGATACGATAAAGATCGCCCTCTCAGACAGAGAATTCATGAAGTGCTACAAACAGAGCTTCACCGAGCTCAGCTTCTATGATATCGTCTTAGACGGCAAAAAGTATCATACTATGCTCAAAGACAGACAAATCCATCCCGTGCAGAGAAACTTCTTGCACTTGGATTTTCTCGCAGTTAGTGAAGATACCACCATCGAAGTGGACATTCCCGTCAATTACATTGGCGAAGCCAAAGGCACCCTCGAAGGCGGATTTGTTGACATCTTGCAACGCACCGTCAAAGTGGTCTGTAAAGCAGGTGAAACGCCCGACGGATTTGAAATTGATGTTACTAACATGGAAATCGGCGATTCCAAACAGATCGGCGATCTTCAAAAAGGTAGCTGGACTTTCAAAGACACCGACGACGTCGCAATCGTTGTGGTTCAAGGTAGAATGGCTGAAGAAGTTGCTGAAACCGCTGAACTCGAAGAAGGCGAAGAAGGCATCGAAGCTGCTGAAGCCGCTGAAGCTCCCGAAGTCACTGACGCAGAATAAGTCAAAACATGCGACTGATCCTTGCCTTGGGAAATCACCCGGAAAAGTATTGGCAGACCAGACACAATATTGGATTCATCTGTCTGGATCGTTGGGCTTTGAAGCACAAAAAGGCGTTCAAAAGTGCGCCTGAATACGACTATCTCGTCCATCGAGATGCCGTCGCCATCAAGCCCAAGACCTATATGAATCTTTCCGGACAAGCCCTCAAGGCAGCCATGCGCAAATGGCAATTTGAAGAGATAATGGTCGTTCATGACGATGTCGAACTTCCCTCCTGCGAGCTCAGGGTTCGCCTCGGCGGGGGAGACGGCGGGCACAACGGCCTCAAATCTCTCTTTGAAGTGTTGCCTCCCTCCGAATTGAGGCGCTTGCGCATCGGCATTGGGAAAAGCGATGTAATCCCCACGGACAGCTATGTCTTACAAAACTTTGAAAAAAAAGAACTGGACTCTTTTCACGATTGTCTTTCTCTGGCATCAAGCTTTGTTGACACCTTTGTCCATCGTGGGTTCAAAGAAGTATTAAACGACTACAGTAAATGGAAAAAATCCTATTCCGACGGAGACACTGTCGGGATCAAAAGTCCAAAGGAGGAATAATGATAAAGGATTATGAACTGATGGTAATGTTTACGCCTAAGCTCAAGCCTGAAGAAGCAGATTTGGCAAATGAAGCCATTCTCAATCAGCTTAAGGAAGCCGGCGCAGAGATTATCAAGACCGACCCCTGGGGTAAAAAGATGCTTGCCTATCCCATTGACAAGCTCCAGGAAGCTTACTACTATGTGAACTATCTGAAATTCGAAAGCCTTGCAGTCAAAGACATACAGGCTTCGTTCAACATCAACGAAAAGATTATACGCCATATGTTTGTGGCGCTTGACAGCAAATAAGGAGAAAATCATGGCAGATCTTAGATTACCCAGATTCAACAAGGTTTTTGTCAGCGGCAGAATTGGCAATGATCTTGAACTCAAATTCACCCCCAAGGGAACTCCCGTAATGCGTTTCGTTGTCGCCAGCGATCGCGGTTACAAAGACGATTCCGGCGAATGGCAAACAGCCACCAGTTGGATCGATTGTGTTGCTTGGACTTTTAATGCCGAACAACTCGAGAAAAACGCTCGCAAAGGCACTGCAGTTCTCGTGGAAGGAAGACTTGAGTCCCGCACATACACCGATCAGAATGGTCAAAACAGAAAGATCACGGAAGTGCAGGCAGATTTCATCCATTTCTTGGAATGGAAAGACCGCCAAGACGGCAGCGCAGCCGGTTCCGAAGACATTCCTCTTCCCAGCGAAGAGCCTCGCAACGGCGCTCAAACCACCAACGATGATGTGCCCTTTTAGGAGATATAAATGAACCACACAGACAGAAAAAGAAGATTCACTCGCCGGAAATATTGTATTTTCTGTGCCGACAAGAATTTGGTCATAGATTACAAAGACACAGATTTGATGCGCAAATACATTTCCGATGTTGGCAAGATCGAAGCAGCTCGCCTCACCGGAACTTGTGCAAAACATCAGCGCAAGCTTGCTCTTGAGATCAAGCGTGCTCGTCAGATGGCTCTTATCCCATACGTGATAGAATAAACGAATGTTTTTGATTCCCTTCCTCAGCGGCGGCTTGGCTTTGATAAATCCAGGCTTAGCACTGATCTTGCTAATGTTTTATGCTGCGAAGGTGTTAGGCCCCGCGCTCGTCTCTCCATATAGAACTCTTTTAGGCTTTTTCATCTTGCCGCTGGTTTTTTTAGCGGTCTCAAGTGAAGACGCCGCCTCTATGATGGTGAGCATGGACGCAATCTTTGGGGCAGGCTTGATAGTCTATATCTTTTTGATCACGCTTAGGCGCAATCAAACTCTCACAGAAGCTTTCTTAGCTTCGGCTATCATGCTAATGATCTACACCATCGTCAGAATGATACTTTTTAAAAACATCTTGAACAGCAGTTTACAGGAAGGAATGAATCAAATAATGCAGATGATGCCCGGCTTGGAAAGCATTGATGGATATGATCTGAGCATGAAGATTTGGCAACAGTTTTTCCCCGCTTTTTGGGGAATCATGCAGATCTTCGCATTGCTCTTGGGCTTTTTGCTCTTCCACAGGATGATCAATTTGTCTATTAGCGATGTCACCTTTAGGTTTCCCGTGCTCTACAACGTACTCATCCTTGCCATCTTGCCTTGGTGTCTGCAACAGACTTATCTCACATACTTTATCAGTGCTTTGTCCCTCCTTTTGACCATCCCCCTAATTCAAGGCTTCTTTGCCCTCTGGGGATGGCTGTCGAGGGTGCTTAGCAGCAATATCATCAAAGGCATAATCATGATATTCGTGCTCATTTATGCCTTTATTCCGCTCACCATCTACGGTTATGCAAATAGCTGGGTGAGCTCGATCAACAAAAAAGATTCAGGAGAAACGCATGAAAGTAATATTGCTTGATACAATAGAAAAACTCGGCAATGCTGGTGATGTTGTAAACGTCAAAAGCGGTTATGCAAGAAATTATCTTGTGCCGCGCAAACTCGCGCTATATGCCACTCCGGCAAACATGAAGCGCCTCACCGTCATCCAGGAAAATCTCAAAGCCGAAGAAGAAAAGAAGGTAGCTGCATTAAAAGTGCTTGCCGAAAAAATTGCTTCTACTAAATTGGTATTCGTTCGTAAAATTGACGAACAAGGTAGCATGTTTGGCTCCGTTTCCGAACACGATCTTGCCAACGCTCTCAAGGAAGAAGGTGTTGATGTCCATCGCTCTGCGATCGCGCTTGGACGCCACGTCAAAACCCTTGGTGAGCACACGGTTGAGGTCAAGCTTCATAGAGAAGTTCTCGCAAACTTGAGCTTTATCGTCAAGGCAGAGAACGCTGAGGAATTCGCAGTTGAAGTGCCTGCCGAACCAGCAGTAGAATTGGAAGCCGAACCGGAAATAGAGCCCATTGTTGAGCCCGAAATCCCGGAAACCGAAGATGCAGTAGAAGAAGAAATAGAACAGGAAACTCAGCCGACAGAAGAGCCGGCTGCCGAAATAGAATAATAAGATTCGGGAGGATCCCATGAAAGATAAACTTTACAAAGTAAAGCAGATCATCAGCGTGATTGCCTTTTCCGCAGTACTTTCTGTGATGGGCATGATCACCGGCAGACCTGTAATGATGATAGCCTATGGCGGCTTTTTCCTTTTGATGAGCTTGGTCATATTCTTGATCCTTAATCGTCAAAACAAGATGCGCCATGAAGAGAGCAGTGGAAACCTGGGACTAATCATTAGAAAAGTGACCGGCGTAGTCATGATGATTTTGGCTTTAGTTGCCCCGCTCATCGTTGCCTTACAATCTGAATTGATCTCGCTTCCGGACGGTATTTCAGAAGGAGCAGTAGTTGGAATTATGCTGTCAACTGCGGTTCTTTTTATCGTTCTCTTACTTCTATCGCTCTTTTTCATAAACGATAGAGGCAGCACCTTTGTAAACAGATTCATCGGATATGTGATTTTTATCATTGCCGCAGCTTTCCCCGGACTTTTGATGTCCACAGCGGATCGCTCGACTATGGGAATCGGCTCTGTTTACTATGTGGCGCTGGTAGTTCTGATTTTGGCATACAACGCCAAATCTATGTTCTTAGCGAAAGAATAATACCGCATAGCTCAAACAATATCAGGAGTACGCCGCACCGCCAAACCCGGTCGTCGTGCTCCTTTTTTTGTAAATCATGGCGCTAAAATCCATAGACCAAAACCTAAAAGAGTTGATCTCTCGCATTGGGGGAGAGCGCTATCATCGTTTCATCAATATCTTTATGGCATGGAAAAGCGTGGTGGGTGAACTCTTGGCAGAGCGTTCACATCCCCTGCGTTTGGATAAGAACACTCTCTTTGTGGGAGTGGAAAACAGCGCTTGGATGCAAGAATTGATCTTGCTCAAGCCGGATATCATCCACAAATACAAACAAAAACATGGGGAAGAACTAAGCGACATAGTCTTTCTCATCACATCAGCGAGGAGAAAAAAGAAATGAAGACAAAGATTGCCGTCTCGGTGCTTTCGGCAGATTTTGCCAAACTCGGTGAAGAAATTGCCCTGCTAAGTGAAGCAGATATCATCCATCTCGATATTATGGACGGACACTACGTCCCCAATCTAAGCTACGGCTACCCGCTGGTGAGATGCTTTAGAAAGCTCACGGATAAGCCTTTGGACGCCCATCTCATGGTGACCAATCCAGATGAATTTATCGACGAATTGGCTCAAATCGGGGTGCAATATATCTCCTTTCACCAAGAAACGGTGTTCCACAGCCATCGCCTTGTGCAAAAGATCAAATCTCTTGGGATAAAAGCAGGCATTGCGCTGAATCCTGCAACGCCTGTCAGCACCTTGGAGGACATCCTACCCGAGCTTGATTTCGTTCTCGTAATGAGCGTCAACCCCGGCTATTCAGCTCAGAAATTCATCCCTTCTGCCATTAAAAAGATCGAGGCATTGAGCCAATTGCGCAAAGAACATAAGCTGAATTTTGAGATCGAGATCGATGGCGGAGTCACCGATCAAAACGCAGCAATCCTCAGAGAGGCAGGCGCAAGCATGCTCGTCTCTGCCAGCTATATCTTTTCCTCGGATAATTACACAGATTCAATCAAAAAATTGAGGGGTATTTAATTGTTTAACAGTCTTTCAAACCGTCTGGATAAAATCTTCCGTGATCTCAAAGGACACGGCTATCTCACCGAACAAAACATCAAGGACAGTCTGCGCGAAATCCGCATAGCCTTGCTGGAAGCAGACGTCAACTTCCGCATCGTCAAAAACTTCGTGAAAGAAGTGGAAAAGCGTGCCATCGGCGCCGAGGTGATGAAATCTCTAACCCCCGGACAGCAGATCGTTAAGATCGTCCACGAAGAGCTGATCTCGCTGATGGATACGGAAGGCTTTGAGATGAAGGTCTATAACAACCGACTCACCAAGATCATGATGGTGGGCTTGCAGGGAAGTGGAAAAACCACCGCCTGCGCAAAGCTCGCCGCCATGTATCGCAAACAGGGAATCAAGCCCATGATGGCTGCTTGTGACGTCTATCGTCCCGCCGCCGTTGAACAGCTCAAAATCCTCGGCAAACAGATAGATATTCCCGTGGTATCAGTAGAGGGCACAGACGTCATCAAGATCGCCGACGAGGCGCTGAAAAGAGCCTATGAAGATATATCCAACCTCCTTATCTTTGACACGGCAGGACGCCTGCACATCGATAGCGAGATGATGAACGAAGTACAGCGACTCAAAGCACACGTAAAGCCGGACTATATCTTCTTCGTTGCAGACGCCATGACAGGACAAGATGCCGTCACGGTTGCAAGCGAATTCTATGATAAACTTGCCTTTGACGCCGTCATCCTCACCAAGCTCGATGGCGACGCTCGCGGTGGTGCTGCACTCTCCATCAAAGCCGTCACCGGACGCCCCGTAGCATTCGTTGGCATAGGCGAAAAGATTCCCGATATCGAAGTATTCCACGCCGAACGCATGGCTTCACGCATACTCGGTATGGGCGACGTCCTCACTCTCATCGAAAAAGCCGAAGAAGCCCTCGACCTCGAAGAAGAGGAAAAACTCGCCAAGAGAATGCTCAAAAACCAATTTGACCTCAACGACTTCCTCAAGCAATTGCAGAGCGTGAAAAAGATGGGCTCACTGGAATCCATCATGCGCATGATCCCCGGAGTGGGCTCAAAACTGCCCGCCAATTTGGACCTCGATGACAAAGCACTTTTACACGTGGAAGCCATCATCCAATCCATGACCAATGAAGAGCGCAGGAAACCGGAAATCCTCAATGGCAGCCGCCGTCTGAGAATCTCCAAAGGCTGCGGACGCCCCGTCATGGAAATCAATCGCCTCATCCGTCAATTTGACGAGATGAAAAAGATGATGAGGAAGATGAGCACTCCCAAGGGAATGAAACAATTGGAATCCATGATGAAGGGAATGCAATAGAGCCTGAGCATTGGTGTGACAACGCCCTCCTTTCCACGAGCTCTTTGAGGCAGTTAGAGCGGCTGGAGCAGTGGTGCGATTGGTGTGGCAACGCCCTCGTTTCCACGAACTTTTTGAGGCAGTTAGAGCGGCTGGAGCAGTGATGCGATTGGTGTGGCAACGCCCTCGTTGCCACGAGCTTTATCAGCTGATCCCACAACAACATAATCAACAAAGAACTTGACTAATTTCAAATACAATAATACAATGCAATCATCATGAAGATAAATGTGTAGCTTCCTCTTGACTTGCGTGTTTGCAGACCAAATAGTTGATTGAATTCAACAGCTCACCACATAAAGAAGACATTTCCCGCCAACGTTTTTCTTGACACATATTTAAAACACAAATACAATGCAATCAGCAAATGAAATAACGAGAACGTAATCAAAGTGGGAAGCAAAAAGCTCTCCCACAATTCAGGACATTTTAGACAAAACCCGCTTGATAAAAGCAAGGAGTTAACGATGAAAAAGCTATCAGTGATATTATTAATTATTTTTACAGGACTGCTCTTGTTTTCCTGTAAACCAAGCACGAGCCCGGAAGAGGATTTTAATTTACGGAAGGATATTGTGGCTTCTTTTAGCAACTATAACGATTATGAAGAAACCTATGCTGCAATCTCTATATTGCAAAGCATCACCGGAGATGTTTCGCTCAAAGTTAACGGTGTAGAATGTGAATTAGATTTTGATTATTCTGTGATGGGCAGGGTATTTCATTTCTTTATTGTCGATTATATTGAGTTTGGCAGCACTTTCAACTATGAGATCCAAGTTGGCAACGAGCTTTATTCCGGCAGTATCAAGCACCCTGATAAATATGATGTAAACTTTCCGGAATTCGATATCGACAGAGACTTTGCAATCGACTGGACTCTTGCCTCCAACCCTCAATATCAGTTTCTTGATTATTATTTAGGAGCAGAGGATGACTGGGATGATGTTTCTGATGTCATAACTCTCAAGCCTTCTGCCAGAAGCTATACGCTTAGGAAAAATACTTGGAGCTCACTCGATAATGCGAGATATGTCGATTTTGTTCTTACTGCACAAAACATCAAAAGACACGGCTCAAACTGTGTGGTGCATACATACTCTGACGCTTTTTATGACGAATATCATTGGGAGGACTGGAAAACAAATAAAGATGAATTGCCCAAAGGGCTCGAACTCATCATGAAAAGGCATATACAATAACAAAAATCCGCACGAGCAATTTGCTCAGGTTTGTATTAACTGCCGCCAGCAGTGCTAACGGCAAGAGTGTCCTCAACCAAATATTGTGCGGGATAATCTCTACAAAAAGCATAGCTTTTATGGAGGTAGCCATGAAAAAGCTATTAGTGATACTATTTATCATTCTCGCAGGATTGCTCTTGTTCTCCTGCAAATCAAGCACCAGCCCGGATAACGATGTCGAGCTTGACACCCTCTTGAACAAGGATGTTATTGCCGTGTTTACCAGAAGTAACTATAGCGAAGAAAGCTACGCTTTAATTACGATAAAACAAGATGCACCTTCAGAAGTGAATGTTCTTGTTAAAGGCGTCGAAGGCACCTTTGATTATATGTATCATTCAGAAGAAAATGGCACTGTTTTCTATAGGTTTTTAGTCGAGACTCTTAATTTTGGCGAAATTTTCAGCTATGTTATCAATATTGACCGCGAACAATTCTCAGGCACCATCAAGCATCCCGATAAACATTCAACGACCTTTCCGAAATATGATATGGAAAAGGACTATAGCTTTAAGTGGAGCTTGGCATCAAACCCGCAATATCAAGCAATTCACTATTGGATTAGTGGTTATACAGATGGTCACCATCATGGCTTTGATGGAGATATCGATCTCAAGTCTTCAGCCAGGAAACATACTCTCAAGAAAAGCATGTGGAGCGATATCGAGGTGGTCACCACTGCAGAGGTCTTCCTCTTTGCATATAACACCAAAACACATGGCGATCAATGCACTGTGGCAGCATATTCAGAGGCTGATAATTTTGATGTTGATAAGGCCGAATGGAGAACAAATAATGGCAAATTGCCGAAAGGCGTAGAGCTGTTAATAAATAGGCTTGAAAAATAATAAAGACTATTTTCACGAGCTATCTGCTCATATTTGTATTAACTGCCGTGAGCTGTGCTAACGGCAAGAGCTTCGTAACCATGTATTATGCCGGGAAATAGACTCCCGCAAAAAGCATAGCTAAGATGGAGGTAACCATGAAAAAGCTATTAGTGATACTATTTGTTATTCTCGCAGGACTATTCTTGTTCTCCTGCAAATCAAGCACCAGTCCCGAAGATTTTGACCTCGTCATGGAAAAGGACATAATCGCTATTTTTAGCAACTATTTTGAATTCGAAGAAACCTTCGCTTTAGTGTCCGTAGAAGAAAGCATCGCTTCAGATGTGAGCCTCTCTGTTAATGGCGTGGCAGGCGATTTGTATTATAGTCACCCTTCAGAAGATGGTAGGATAAATTACTTCTTTGATGTCGCTTATGTTGAGTTTGGTAAATCTTTCAATTATGTGGTCAAGGTTGGCAACGAGCAATATTCAGGCAGCATCAAGCATCCCGATAAATATGAACCGAGCTTCCCGGATTTTGACTATAATAAGGACTACACATTCAATTGGAGCTTAGCATCAAATCCTCAATACCAGTTTGTCGATTATTATTTAGGTGGCCCATCCGCGGGTGATTGGCTTGAGGTTGAAGGAGATGCAGACCTCAAACCGTCAGCCAGAAATTATACAATCAAGAAAAGCGTATGGGGTGCTCTCGATTCGGTTTCATACATTGACGTCTCTCTCTTGGCATACAACGCTAAAAAGCATGGTTCAAGGTGCTCTGTTGTTGCATATTCAGATGCTTTTTATGATGCTGAAAATTGGGATAAAATGAAAACACATGAAGGTAAACTGCCCAAAGGCGCTGAGCTGATCTTGAATAGGCTCAATAAATAATATACAGGTGATAAACGTGAAGGGCTCTGCATGGTCATGCGGAGCCTTTTGCTGTTTGGGATGTTGGGGTGCTAACATCCTATTGCCACAAACTCCTTTTGCATGTTGGGGTGCTAACATCCTATTGCCACGAACAGTCTCAATACCTACCGTGCTACTTAATCCTCTCAGATACAGCTTGACAATATTTTAGCCCCATCCTACAAGGCTCAGTAAATAAAACTAAGGATAAAGCAATGAGTGATATGAATATCCGCGACATAAGTGGAGCGGATTATGAAGCTGTTCTAAGAACAATTACCGAGCTCAGCGAAGAGAGGTTTCACTTTCTTAATATAGTCGATGATATTGCAAATCACATCTTGATGAGGCTCTTCAAGTTTGCATCATCGGCAAAGCCCGATTTCAAAGCCCAAGAATTTGTTGAAACAATTTTCCCGAGGGCGGTTGAAGACACTTTTCAAAACTATCAAAAAGCCGCTTTTGCCTATTGCTTTTCAAAAACTAAAGAGCCGGAACTCTCGGAAGATATCTCGCAAGAAGCAATCATGGAGATGCTCTTATCAAGAAACAATATCAACAACATCAGTGCTTGGCTCTTTCAAGTGACACATAACTTACTGTGTGCCTACTATGAAAGATTAAGCCAAGAGCAAAGAGTATATGAACTCCTGAGGCGCGATTCCGCCATCCTGCAAGAGCTCAGCAAGCAAGAAGATAACTTTGATATTACATATCTGAATGATGCTGACAAGAAAATGATCATTGCCAGCGAAGAATATAAGAAATATGAAGAGCTGCTTTCTTTTGAGAGCCTAACAGACTTTGCACAAGCCTTGGATATTAGTGAAAAAACGGCTCAAAAAAGAAAAGAAAAGATCATCCGCGACCTGAAGTCAAAGACCATGCTTGCCATGGGTTGGGAAGCAAGTCAAGACATCCTTAATTACAACCAATATCATGCAATCCAAAGATTTATTCGCGAACTATTGAGTCTTGAGAATATAGAAAAATATGTGAAATCAAATGAAGAACTATCTCGAAAAGTTAGTGACACCATGCAGGGAATAGAGCAAGTCCATGACTGGGGGATAGTCATGCTCAAAAACGATAGATTTATGCTACATATCTTTAGTTTGAAAGGCGGCAAGACCCCGACAAATATATCTTTTAATATCATTCTTAACGATAGAAATAGTATAGTGCTTGAAAGCTGTAAAGAGACCGAATTGGTGGCAACACACAAAATGCCGGAAAACCTTAGGATACCAATACATTTAGGCGAATCTTTGTGGAGCTATGCAAAGGTTGTGTCTATTTTGGAGCAATAAGAGTCTATAAATCTGGAGGGCTGTTGCCTTTTTTTTGTAAGTAGGGCTTTACAACGGCAGTAGCATTATTTGGCTTTTTATCCTTATTATTAACGTGTAGGAGCATCCTATTCTGCCGACAAAAGAATTGAACATAGACAAAACTCAAGTCCGCGCTTTGATTTTGGCATAGGAATCTACTGCCAAGAAAATACAATATTTTAACGACCAAAATCACAAAAAACGGTTTCCACCCAAAAAAAGCATAAAAATATGCAAAATAATTGTCATTCATAAAAAGATAGCTAAAATACTTTATAATATAGCTTTCACATGGGTCGCCTTGCCATGCACTGAAAAATACTTTAAGAAAAACAAAAATAAATGCCGTTTCGTCTTCTCAATTTTCGCGTTTTCGACACTATACTAATAGAGACACAAATTAAGGAGAATAAAAATGAAAGCACTTGACCTGAAAACAGTGCCGATTAATATCGTGTTCATTGATCATCAATTGAAAAATGATATGGCAAAGAGCGCAAGGATGTTCTTGCAAAACTTTATAGAAGGATGTTGGAATTCAAACCAACGGTTGAGACTTAACACAACAAGCAATAGGAGTTCATCATGAAAAAACTTGGTATCATACTATTATCACTACTCTTACCCATGATGGTCTTTGGGGCAGTATTTGGCTTAAAACCCATCATAGATTTAAAGCTCGATCCGAATATCTTACGCGACACTATGTATGTTCCTCAGACTATTGAAGGGCATACATGGAATATAGATGAAATGGAATGGTTGCCCGGTTTAATGGTCTTTTTTGAATATCTGCCTTATCATAGCGGCAGACCAATGCTCGAACGTGTAGACCTTGATATTTATATGTGGCTTGGTCCCTTTGGTAATTTTGTGCTTTCTGCTCGCTATGATTTTCTTGAATATAACGCAAGTCAGCTCTGTACGGAACTTGTTCTGAAATTAAGAGATGATAGCGGGGAATTTGTGGATGCAACAATCGTAACGATGGAATACGATGATTATGATCGCCTTACAAAGTTTGAAAATATAGCAGTTTTCGATGATGAACACAATGGAGAACAGTGGATGGAGATAGAATATCTTTCCGATAACTCTATGCTGATTCTTACTTTTGAGCAAGATGAAGACTACTTAGAATATCAAAAAATTGAAATAGATTTGGATAACCAAAATAGGATGCAGAGTCAAACTGTGTATATCTCTGACGATGGCGAAAATTGGGAACTGGATAACAAGCTTACCTATAGCTATCACGCGCAAGATACCTCTGATATTGATGGTTTTATCAGATATTTAAGTGATAATTTCGTGATGAACATGTTCACGGGAAATGATATGATGTATGGCATAGTGACGGAACTCACCGAATTGGATTGGGATGGTCAAATCTGGAGAACCACTGAAAAGCATATCTATGATTATGATGCAGACCTCCTGAGAACCGCAAAGAAGTCGTATCGCTACGAGGAGCTTGATGATAAAGATGACAGCTCAGCCGGAGGATGGTTTCATTATTACCGCAATACCTATGCCTATGACTCAAATGGCAATATGATAGAAAAGCTTGGCGAACACTATAAAGAGGGCGAATACATAGATGGCGAACTTTTGGAAACGAGCTATATGCCGCTCACGGATAATCATGACCTCAGCACTCCGGCTATCTCGCCGATCAATGTCAGCATCTATCCTCAGCCTTTTGCCGGCAGCGTGAGCATCCTTGGTGAGTCCAAGGCGGGCGGGGAACTAAAAGTGGAGGTCTTTAACCTCAGAGGACAGAAGGTGAGAAGCTTTAATATGCTCTCCGGTACGACCCTCACTTGGGATGGCAAAGATGAAAGCGGAAAGGAATTGCCTGCTTCGGTCTATTTCCTTAGAGCGGAACAAGGCTCAACTTTCCAAACTAAGAAGTTGATTAAACTGAAATAAGAAACATAAATAAGGATTTATTATGAAACACACTGCCTCTTTCCCAAAGCTTCAATTTGCAAGCTCCTCACATCGGCTGCTTGCGCTGATTTGCGGTGCTATATTCTTGCTACTATTCTGTGTTCCCTTGAATGCCGAAGAAGGCTTTTTAGTGTCTGTGCCGCATTACGCAAACGGTCCTGAACTTGGCATTGTCAATCCTCAATATATCTATACCTGTTCCGATGATGCTGTGGTAGTCGTATCTTTAGTGACGTTTGTTCCATGCCCGCATGATATCCACTACTATGATTTGGGTGCAATTACAAAGCTGGATAGCAATGGAAATCTGCTATGGATAAAGTATTTTCCAGATATCGTCGAATGGATTACCGGGCTTGGCATTGATGAAAATGACACCGTTAGTTTTATTGCCGGCAATTTTATGGGTCCCGGACAGAGATATCTGGCTCATGTAGATAGTAATGGAGATATGACCGAAATGCCCCTGGACTTGGATGATCTGTATGTTTCAGACCTCAGTGAAGGGCTAAGAACAGCTTCTGGAGATTTCATTGTTATCGGCAGGGTCGTACAAGACTGGTCTCCATACCAAAGCCCCTTGGCATTTTTACGGATAAGTCCCGATGCTGAAGTTTTGGTTTCTTCATTTATTCCTCCAGATTCCACTATGGTTCATGATATCACAGTATATGATGCGGAAATAGAAGCCGGAGGCACGGTTCTGATCTCTTGTCAAATAAATCCCAATAAAATTGAATTGCTGCGCTTGGATATGGATGGTGCACTTATTGAGAGAATACAGTTAGATAATTGTGATTATTTTCCTTTGCTTTATCGTAGCCCGGAGTCAGAATATACCATAGCCACATATAGTGAAGGGATTCCATCTTCGTTAGACCGCATTGCTCATATTGCTTGGGTGGCGGAGGATGATATAGCTTACCACACAGTGCTTGAGCCCGCTTTCGGATATGGATACTCGATGACAACAATTGATAATGACGTCTATATCGTATCCTTTTTAAACTCTATGTCGAACATTTGGTTAAGCCGTTATAATTATACTGATGTTTATGAGCATGTGTGGGCATGGAATCATCCGGATTTATATTTTAATTCAGGGGGTGAACAACACATTCATCGTTTACTTAGCAGCACCCAAAACGGCTGTATCTATGTGGCGGGCTATCGTAATTATCGTTTGGTAGTTGCCAAGCTCTTGCCCACAGGACAAGTGCCGATTGAAGATGATATTGCCGTGCCGCCACTTCAAAAGATAAGTGCTTATCCAAACCCCATGAAAGAACACGTTATGTTCAAGATAGACGACGCATCTCCGACGGAGGCTTCGGCAAGCTTGGAAGTTTATAACATCAAAGGACAATTAGTCAGAGGCTTAGAAAGCTCGCGCGCCGGCGAATATCTTTGGGATGGATATGACAATAAAGGCAGGTCTTGCCCCACCGGCATCTACTTGATCAGAGATAGTAAGGGGATTTATAAGCAGACTAAAGTTATCAAAATCAAATAAGATTAGATGGGGCAATAAGGAGATTATTATGAAACCCAACGCTTTATTTCAAAAACCGCAGCTTGCACAAGAGAAATTTAGCTCTCATGGCCGGTTGCTTGCTCTGATTTGCACTGCGATACTCTTGCTGCTATTCTGTGTTCCCTTGAACGCCGAGGAAGGCTTCGTGGTGAGTATACCGCATTATTTAAGTGACCAAGGATATGCAGGCGTTCGCCCTCAATCCATCTATACCTGTTCTGATGATGCTGTGGTAATCGTATCCAGGGTAGTTTTTAGTCCGGATGATATCTTTTACTATTATTGCGGTTCGGTTACTAAGTTGGACTCCAATGGAAATCTGTTATGGTTAAAGTATTTTCCTGATACATCCGGTTACGAGAATTGTGATTGGATTATCGGACTTGGTATTGATGAAAATGACACCGTCAGCTTAATCACCGGTACCTTTGATTACGATCAGAAATATCTGGTTCATGTGGATAGCATTGGGCAAATCAACAGCATACCCTTGGACTTGGGTGAGGGATCTATTGGGCTAAACAAGGGTTTACGTACTGCATCAGGAGACTTCATAGCAGTCGGCGATATGGTGTCAACCGGGTTATATCCTCTAAATCTGGCATATTACCGGATTAGTTCCGATGCCCAAGTTTTGGCATCTTCTTTTACATCCCCGGACACCGAGTTTACCCGCACCAAAGTCTATGGTGCAGAAATAGAAGCCGATGGAAATGTTCTGATCTCTTGCAAAATAAATCCCGATCAAGACGAACTCTTACGTTTGACCATGGATGGCGTTCTCATCGAGAGGATAGAGTTGCAGGATGCCGATGCTCCGGCTATTCTTCACCGTAGTCCGGGATCAGAACACACAGTAATTGCTTATCAAGTCTATTCAGCAGCTTCCGAGAATCAAATCTTACAAATTGCTTGGGTGACTGAAGATGATGTAACTTACCAGACAATGCTTGATTCTTCTTTCAGAGATATACGGTCAATGATATCAATCGGAGATGATGTTTATGCTATATCCAATGCAATCTCTGAATTTGATTATTGCTTAGCTCGTTTGAATTATACAGATGCCTATGAGCTTGCCTGGTCTTGGAATCATCCCGAATTCCGGTTCTATACGGGTTTTGAACATTACATCCATACCCATCATTTACTCAGTAGCACTCAAAGCGGATGCATATACGTGGCGGGCACATATGGTGGTCATTTAGCAGTTGCCAAGGTTTTGCCCACCGGGCAGGTGCCGATTGAAGATGATATTGCTGTGCCGCTGCTTCAAAAGATAAGTGCTTATCCAAATCCCATGAAAGAACATGTTATGCTCAAGATAGACGACGCATCCCCGGCGGAGGCTTCGGTAAGCTTAGAGGTGTATAACATCAAAGGGCAATTAGTTAGAACCTTAGAAAGCTCGCGCTCCGGCGAATATATTTGGGATGGATATGATAACAAAGGCAGAGCCTGCTCCACTGGAATCTATTTTATAAGAGATAGTAAAAGGATTTATAAACAGACTAAAGTAATTAAAATCAAATAAGATAAGATAAGATAAGATGAAACAATAAGGAGATTATTATGAAACACACAAGGTTTGATATGCGGAAGACAGTTATTTATTTAGTCTTCTATACTATTGCAGGGCTCCTGTTTTCACAAACAGCAATGCAGTTATTGACGACTATCGAATCCCCCTTTGTTGACGATGGATATGGATTGGGTATAAGTATTAAAGGCGGCGGGGACATCAATGGTGATGGATACAATGAT